>JAABUM010002222.1_pt1 | contig 26589 bp, 41 predicted proteins | sample 5559161 | NCBI WGS metagenome assembly JAABUM01 (sample SAMN10711868, study PRJNA513369) | rock metagenome | isolation source: Antarctica rocks | place: Antarctica: Victoria Land, Siegfried Peak nord
GATGGTGTCCGCAGCGGCAGAGTTAACGCAGCAGCTCCTTTTCACCAGGGTTTGACCGATTTGGGGTGCTCAGTTTTGACCTTTATGAACACTAATCAGCCTGAGTGAGGCTGGGACAGTGTAATATCTCTCTCTCTTCGGTGTGTTGCCATGCGTTGCAATGTGATTCAGCCTTCTATTGTCGGAGCAGGCACAATACTCAGCTCTGCAGTGCCGTAGCAAGGCGTCGGCACGCACCGCCGGGGGCAGAGCAGTGCGGCAGCATGCCTTCAAGGTTCAGAGCCGTGGGTCCCGCTTAAAACCTGACGGTGCAGGCCCCGGACCTAGCGTCACCTGGAGGGCTGCCACCAATGCACACGCAACACAGGCGCCGCACTCCGCTTCAAATCAGCAGCGCGAGGTGCGCGGTTCCGTGGGCGCGGAAGCTCGATACTCCAGACCACACTCATCATTGCTACCAGCCGCAACATGCAGGCACCACGGTGCCCTTAGCATCAGTAGCGCGGCGTGCGCGCGTCCACGGATGCATAGGCGTCAATGCCGCCGATGACGTTGCTGACGTTCTCGAAGCCTGCCTGCTCCGACACCAGGAAGTTCGCCACCTGCATCGTGTAGGCGGACTTTCAAAGCACCAGCTGGAGCAGGCGCACCAATTGCGCAAACACTTGAAGCCCAAGCAGGCGGAGCGCTGACACGAATGCTCGGAAGCACCGTTGAAGGGTTTAGGGTTTGAAGCGGATCAAGGGGTCACAGCAACTTCACGTATCAGACAAGCCGCACACTGGTCATGTGCACGTATTCCTCCACCCATGCATCTGCTCAGCCTGCACCCGTGCATGTGCCGATCCTGCGTGTCTGCTCTGATTCAAGGCCTGGTTTTGAAGGGAAAAGCGCCACACCATGTTGGAGCGCATGCCATGGTGGCACAGCACGATGGTGTGCTTCTCCAGGTCCATCTGCTGCGCGATCACGCCCGCCCACTCCTGCTGCCTGCAGAAACGAATAGAAATAAAAAAAAAATCCGGACCGCATTTTGAAAATATTTTTCTTAAAATGACAGGCGCACACGAGCCTCGTGCCGATTCGCCGTGCAGCAGCGTCGAGATGCGGGATTCACAGCCGTCACCGCACCGTCGGACGGCACACTGGCAGCTTTCAGAAGAGCGATCACCAAGGGCGGCAGGCGGTGGTGCGCCCACAGCAGGGTTTAGGGTTTAGGGTTTACCCAGCGCCAACGCAGCAGCGCGTGTCAAGTACCAGGACACGGGCAGCAGCGTGGCTATGGTGGCTCTTCCGTCCCAGTTCATAGTCAAAACGCCACTGGGCGTTCCACTGCTCTTCAATAATAATAGCATAGTCCATACAGAGGGCGTACCTGGAGATGGGGCAGCAGCACGAAGTGCGGCAGCGGCGACCGCTCTGCCTCCAGTCCCCGCTTGCGTCTATGCAGATATGTGCTGTTCTGATGTGTTTGATTCTGACGGATTTGATTTCAACACTTCTCTTGCAGAAAGCACGCCTGAGCATGGACAGCAGCATGAAGTGCAGCACTGATGCCTGCTCCCGAGTTCCAATCTTCCCTGATGTCCATGCAGAAATAGACCGGTCCTAAGCTGACTGTGTCTGGTTTCGGCTGAGAGCGTACCTGGACGAGGGCAGCAGCGTGGAGTGCGGCAGCGACGCCTGTTCCGCCTCCCAGTTTGCACGCGCAACATGCCGGAATCTGCTAGTTTCGGCTGAGAGGGTACCTGGACATGGGCAGCAGCGTGGAGCGCGGCAGCGACGCCTGCTCCGCCTCCCAGTTTGCACGCGCAACATGCCGGAATCTGCTAGTTTCGGCTGAGAGGGTACCTGGACATGGGCAGCAGCGTGAAGTGCGGCAGCGACGCCTGCTCCGCCTCCCACTCCTCGCGCACGTCGACCAGCTGCACTGAGTCCCGCAGGTCGTCGTCCTCCAGGATCTCCTTCAGCTCGTGCACGCCCATCTGCTGAACGCCGCGCCTGCCACAGACACAAGCCATCACCGTTATCACGACCAGAAGGTGCACGGCGAAACTGAAATTGAGAACATATGCATACCTCGACAGCGGGTCTTGCGACATCCTCCTGCGTAACCCTTGAGCTCTTGCAGAGGCAGCGCAGCTCGCACGTAAAAGGAACATGCTTCCAGCCGTCGACAGCTTCCATGTATGAATTTGTCAGGATGCGCGAGCCAAGATTTGAATCTGCAGCGTTACGCATGGCACCACGACGCTCACCCCTCTGGCGCCGCGCCGCTGGCCTGCGCCGCTGCAGTCATGCCGCGCAGACCGCTGCGCATGTTGCTCAGCCCCAAGGGTGCAGCGGCCACTGCTCCAGACTGGCTGAGAGACGGGCAGACTTGTTCTGCTGGTCGGGCGCCAAACACTGTGGGTGTGCTGGCGCAGACCGCTGTGCGCAGTGATCGGCTGGTAGCTGTTGCTGAACCTGTGCACGCGCAGAACTTCAGGCTGTAGGCTGCAGGCACTCCCTCGCCACGTCAACGTGCAAGGCCGCTGTTCGAACCCGTGGCATGCGCTGCGTAGGGTGGCGTCCGCACAGGATACAGCACAGCACTTGGGGACATGCACCAGAGCATGGACCGCAAATTTTCGTTTCGTTTCGTAATGTTCTGGGAGGTGTTCATCTGCATCGTGACGTCCGCAAGCCCGCACCTGTGCCGGGATGCGAAACCCGATGCCGATGCCCTCGCAGACCGACTGCCCTGCGGGAGGCTGCGGGGCTGCGGAGTAGAGCCGATATCCGTGGGTTTGTTACGACTGTCTGTAGCAGGCGTGTTGTCATCGCGCAAGGTGTGCGACGGGGTCCGCAACAAGAGGTGCTGGCAAGTGCCGCTGCGGCAACCTTGTTTTGGAGAGCTATCTCTGACACTGCGCTGCAAGCTCGATCTGAAACGGTAAATTAGCGGTTGCCTCAGAGATGAAGTCGGTTGCCAATGAACTTGTGCATTGTGCAATAGCCATATCCTCGACTAGTAGATCTGGGAATTGCATCAGGGTTGAATGCAGCAGCGCATGCACGAGGTCTTTGTGCAATGTGTAGTCGACCTGCATTCTGTTGACAATCACAGGATCCTGCAGATTGCATTCCAGTTTGGGCGAGTTGTTGAGGCTTCGCGAACTGCCCCGGATGTGAGTGTCAACATGCCCCGGATGTGAGCGTCAACGTGCCGCCGGAATGCGGCACCGCTGCTTCAACTTGAATTCCGCAGTGTTCAAAGCCAATGCGAAACCATCCGGGGCTCCCGAACATCGTGCTGTACTCAACCGCTCCTGCTGCCGGTTTGCCGCCATCTCCTCCAAACTCCCATCGACAATTGTATCCCCGGCGCGCCGATCACAGTCGCAGTGGCAGATGTGGGGAGGGCGCTCATGCCACTTGCACACTTAAATGTACAAAATACAACAAGCTAGCTGTTGAGGAAATTAAACACAGCTTAATCTTTTCGCCGTTTGACAGGCATGGCGGCGGGCGCTCACGCCCCCGCTCATGCCCCTTGCACGGGGATCTTTGCTGGGGTGCCATTTGACAGGCATGGCGGCGGCCGCAGAGCCGGCACCGGCTCAGGCCGCTTGCACGAGGACCCTTGCTGGAGCGCCGTTTGCGGATGAGGCTGCGGGCGCAGTTCTAGGGTTTAGGGTTTCAGGGTAGATCTGCGCCCGCAGCCATATCCGCAAACGGCGCTCTAGAGCCAGAGCCGGCTTACGCCGCCTGCATCACGAGCACCATTGCCGGGGCGCCATTGACGGAGATGGCAGCCGGCGTGAAGTCTCGCCCGCGCGCGTGCACCACCGCGCCACATGTTGGCGAGTTGGAGCCGCCGTGGAACAGCTGCTGCCACTCCGCCGACGCGACGGCTGCGGGCAGATTTATAAAAAGGTTAGTCAGGTGTGTTGCAGGGACGGCAGCATGAGTTGCGCATGCAGCGCTGCGGCTGCTTCATGTGCAGCAATCTCTCCTGGGCCACAAGCCATGCGGCAGCGGATCCCGTCGGCATTCGCCAGAATAACGCGCGTGGACGCAGAGGACTAGACCAGCGGCAGTGACCGCGCACATGGCGGCAGCACAGCTGTTCGAGAGGGCAGTACCGTGCAGCGTATGGCGCGACGCCTCATAGATGGCGCCGCAACTCCAGCTGTTGGCGATGCCCGCGTACGCCTGGCTGGCCACAGACAGCTGCCACGGCACCGCCACCGGCGCCTTGCCTGCGCATGAGACATGCGACAGTGTGGAGCTCGTGAAGATATCCAGGTGGCGTTCTCGACTGTGTTGTATAACCCTAAATAGTGGAGCAGGTGCAAGGTGTTGCTTCCAATCAATGTCATTTATCACAAACTGAGACGCTGTGTCCGCTGGCAGCATGTGGAATTTCGAGTGGTAAAGCAGGCAACAGCCACGCAAAGCGATTCTCGTGATGACACGCAGCGATGCTGCATCTGTGAATGCGGGGCAGTGACACTGCGATGGGGGAAAAGGATCCTTTCCCCCCACGGGGAAACAGCCCATGGGGGAAAAGGCCCATGGGGGAAAAGGGCACCCACCCAGGTTGCGCACGCTGAAGTTAAGCGCGGAGCCGTACATGCCGCTCCCCTCGTTCCAAGGAGTTCCCACCTGAGGGTGAAACAATCTTTTGGATGCATGGGATTAGAAATGCTCTGCCACAGTGGCGCTAGTCGCTGCACACTCGACTAATGAATCCTGGTCCTGCACAAAGTGTCGACAGTGCGCTGAACTTGCGGTACGGCACATCCAGGACTGTTGGTCTGTAGTGTAGGGTGTAATCACCTGCACAGTGACCTCGAACAGCTCGTCGCCGCTGCACGGCAGCTTTATTGGCGTCATTGCTGCGGCGGGGCACATGCCATTCGCCGCCGCCGCCACAGCCGCGCCGTTCGCAGCGGGCACTTGCGTCGCCGGCTGCGCTGGAGCCGCGCCGTTGGCGGCGCCGTTGGCGCAGGTTTTGCGGGAAGTAGGAAGCTGCACGCGCTGCGTTGGCCCGGACGACGGCCGCACAGAGATGGGCGGCAGCGCTGGTGGATTAGCCTGCATTCGTGTGCGTACTAGTGTTAATCTATGTGTGGGATCTGGCAGAAACCTGACAAGCTTGCAATGGAATATTAGCAGGCAGCACCCTGGCAGAGCAGGCTGCGCCTGAGCAAGAGCACATGCGCAGCTGCATAGCTGCAGCTTCATATGGCCCATGGACGTGGCAGCATCGCCCGAGGCTCGAAAACAGTACGATAACCGAATCGAAAACAGTACAATAATAATATATTAAAACAAAAAAGAAAAAAAAAACACACACAAAAACACGAATCGAAAACAGTACAATAACCAGTGGCAAGGTTTGGAGTTCGCACCCAGTCCAGGGGGGGCAGGCCGATGAGGGACACGTCACTCTGTGCCACTCACAAAGCCGAGACAAGAAGGTAGGGTACCCTAAACCCTAAGGACCAAGGATGTTCAAGCCTACCCAGTCCAGGAACCAGGGGCGCAGGCCGATGAGGGACAGGTATGTCACTTTGTCCCACTCCAGCTCCCGCCAGTCCTCCTTTACGAGGCCGCCAGTGTCGCCGCTGTTGCGGTTCCAGCACCAGAAGAACCTGCGGGGCCAAGGATGCTGCACGGCTCGACTGAATTCCGACTGACTCAGGGGATGGCGGCAGCTGCGGGTGCGGTCTCCGAGGCAGAGCGGCTTGCTGTTGTGCTTCGTGTACACACATCGCAGAAATATGGTTAGGGTTTGGTTTAGGGTCCAACGTCCTTTTGCATTGAACCCGACATGGCAGCGTCTGGGGTTTGGTTTTACCCTAAACCCTAAACTGATGTAGCCTTGGGCCCCTGCCTGTGTGCAAAAGAGCCCGCAGGAGCGGCGCAATGCCGTGTCTTGCGCAAACATGTCACACGTCTGCGGGCAGCGCGAGCGCCTCGGGCAAAGACGTGACTGGTTCGGGGCTTTAGATACATCTCTCGTAATGACAACAGCTCAGGCGCACCAGTTGTCTAATTGCGCGTGCGCGCCGTCGGCTGCGGGACCCTCATTGTTGAGGTACGCCGCTGTGTCCAGCAGCGTGGCCATATCGTCCTCCTGAAGCAATGACATCAGCAAGTCTGGCAGAATTGCAGCAGTGTTTGCGTAAACCCTACACCCTAGAACATTTCTCGCTGTCGAGGTATGCTGTCGTGTCCAGCAGCGCAGCCATGTCGTCCTCCTGCCCGGAAAATTACGTCAGTAATGATAAACAATCCCGGTGTTCTTGGCAGAAGTCCTCATTGGCGAGGTGCGCCACCATGTCCAGCATTATGGCCCCGTCATCGTGTGCGGCATCCAGCTTCCCGCGCCGCACAGGCGCCCCATGCTAACTTGAACAATGAGGACAGCGCTGCTGCATGGCACATGATTGCCAGAGCTGCAGCTGGGGGGCTGGAGTTGTGCAGCCTTCAGGACCTTCGGCAACTCGGGATGCACTATTGGAAGAGAGACGCATCAGGAACACTGCGGCACCAAAGCACAGCCGGCAGAGCGGAACGCGCACCGAGGAGAAGAAGGAGCCGAACTCGCCGACGGCGACGGGGAAGCGCTTCCTCGACGGACCCACCCCTGCAGTTGCGGCAGTGCATCAGGCTGTGAACCTGAGGCTGATGTCCGCACTGTATCGCCTGATGTGCATGCGGCTGACGCAAGAGCTAGGACTGCTGCCTGCATCATTTGCGGAACGGGTTAGCCTAAACCCTAAACCCTAAACCCTAACCCTAAACCCAGTAACAAAAACTGCCAGCGTGCCGACCTTGTGTAGTAGCATTGCCAAACGAGTCGGTGAGGCGCGCGTACACCGGTCCCGCCCAGCAGTACACCGAGTCCAATTTGACTTTCATTTCGACTTCTGGTTTTGTGGAATGCATAGGCGCGGTTCTGACCCTCTCTGGTGGCATAGCCGAAAGACGCTGTGAGGCGCGCGTACAGGTCGGGGCCAGCCCACGCGGTCGGCGCGGACGTCACGAACGGCCCGTACACGTGAGGCGACAACACCACCTGCAGCAACGTACCACAGACCAGGTATAGAAGGAAACGTCGATTCGCAACCTTATTTGCAGACTACGAAGGCACATTAAGCCAAAGTGGAGAGGTACTCCAAGGACAGAAAATCCCACTGCACAGTGAGGTCAAAAGCTGACGCCGAGCGCACCTAGCGGGATTCTAGAAAACGCTACAAACCTCCAGTGCAAATTGGGGCAACTGACTGCAGCGGCGTCCAGGAATTCCTACCTGGTTGGCATACGGTTTTTGTGCCAGTGCGTCAAAGAAGGGGCGCGGGTCGCTGAGGCCGAGGCCCGCCAGAAGCGCTGGATCCGTTGCAAAACCGTCACCCCAGTTGGTGCCCAGCGCCTGCTGCCCGCCACCCTGCGTAGTCACTGATCCAATGTCAAACGCGCAGCATCCTGCACATTCAAGGGTTTACCAGTAGTGCGGGGTCGGTTGCACAGCCGTCGTCCCAGTTGGTGCCCAGCGCCTGCGGGCCATCTCTCCCTTGCGCATTGACAGTTGTCGAGCGTGCACTAAACCCTAAACCCGTGGCCCCAGAGCTCATTTCGAGGACAGCAGGACAATGATCGAGGAGCAGCGCCTGCTGCCGCAATGGTATTGGCCAAGTCCGTCACACGTGTGCATAACCGCTGCTTGCCGCCGTGCCGGCGTGGAACCCAGATACACCAGTTTGTGCTGGACTTGAGTGTTCGAAGAATTGCATCATGATGCAACCCGCCCAGAACCCTAAACCCTAAACCCGAAACCCGCCCGGAAAAAGACTGTTTTAACACCGAAATATGTGTTCGAAGAATTGCATCATGATGCAACCCGCCCGGAACCCTAAACCCTAAACCCTAAACCCGCCCGGAAAAAGACTGTTTTAATATATAAATATGTGCCACTCCTGACGTCGGCAGTGCAGCGTCTCGAGCCTGGGCGTCTGAGATCCGGCTATCAATGCTGGTTTAGAACTGAGCGCGGAGATCTGTGAGGAGAATTCCCACCATAAATTGTGCTGTGAAGATTCCATAGCACGCAGGCACAGCAAAGCCGGCCACCTAGTGTGCAGCTAACCTGCCGGTGTGCAGCTTTTGCAAAGCCCACACTGAGGAGGAAGACCATTTCGGGAACCGCAGCCTCAACAGCGTCCATCGCGCGCAGGTGCAGCGCCATGCGGCCGGCCTCTGAGCTTCCCACGCCCTCTCTTTAACACAGTTGTTGATTTTAGCACAGTTATTGATTTCTGATACACTTTTGAAAGTAGACACCTCAATCAGGAAGATGACGCCGGGAACGGCCGCCTCAATAGCGTCCATCGCGCGCAGGTGCAACGCCATGAGGCCGGGCGTGCCGTTGGGCTGCGGCTCCCACCGGAGGCTGAAGTTGTCGGGCTCGTTCATGACGTCCACCAGCAGCTTGCCGCGCGTCGCCGGATCCTTCGCCAGCTCTCCCACCTGCATATCAAGGCCGCAAGTAAGCAAACCCTAAATACTAGCCATTCGTCACCTTTGCCAGCTGCAGGGGACAGGGTCAGAGCCCCAAATCTGCCTCACAGCAAGCATGCTGATGTGGCCAGGGCAGTGCAGGGAGCAAGTCGCAGCCAGGAGAGCAGAGCAGAGCAAGGCAAGGCAGGCGTTTCGACGAGCAGTGAGAAAGCACGCTCGTGCTGTCAGCGACTTTCAGGGAAGGCTGGGGAAATAAGGCGCACCAGGGCGGCCCACTTGTGCGCCCAGTCCAGCGGGTCCCGCAGAATGGTCTGATCTTCCCGGATGTGGTTGTCCAGCAGCACGTAAAAGCCTGCATGATTCAAGAGAATCCCTTTGCAAGATGTGCGGTATGGCGCGCGGCGCACAATTCGGCATTCGAACGCATGCGCGAAAGGCTTCCTGCGCGCGCGCGCTGCCGAGCACTTGCATAGGGAACGGACATCAGTTTAGGGTTTAGGGTTTCCCGGGCATCTGGACGGAGCACTGCTGCAGGAGATGTGGCGGCGCTTGGACATCGAGATATTGTGCAGCGCAGGGTTTAGGGTTTAGGGTTGCTAGGTGCCAGACCGGCTTGCCAGGACTCCTGCAGCCGAGAGCATTGAGCAGTGTTTTTGAATGTTTGTCTTGGCTGCGACAGGCACACCGTTGGCGGCGTAGAAGCGCGCCACCCAGATGAAGCGCTCCAGGGTGGAGCCGTCAGGCAGGTAGTCATTGCAGGTGCCCCTGCCGCCCGTGGGCGGCGTCGGCAGCGTCAACACCGGGGTGCCGTGCGGCAGGCTCACGCCTGTCATTCGAAGTGCCGATCGGAGTCAGCTGTAGCTGCCACAGTACAGCTGTCACTTTGATGCAGTATGGCAGTGACAGAGTCCGGACCGCCAGCCGGCTTGTGCAGTGTGGCGCACGTGCCCAGTGCTAGGTTGAAGTATGCAGGGCAAAAAGCAAAGGCAAAAAGCAAAGGCAAAAAGTCCTGCTCGGCCTGCGCACCTGGCGGCAGCACGGAGGCGGCGACCTCGTCGTCGGAGGGCCTTGGGATGCCGTTGGCGAAGCTGCGTGGCGGCAGGTCGTGCAGGTCTCGGAAGGAGAACGGCAGCCGCACCGCGTTGAATCCTGCAGGTGCAGATCGGACTTTCGCCAAGCATGGCGCACAGCATGCCTCAGGCCTGTGCCAGCACTTGAATAGTGTAGCGGTTGCAGAGACAGGGTAATTCTCTATTGCAGTTATGGCCAGCGTGCGTAGAAAGCGTGCCACCCATACACGACACGTGCACAGTGCCACGTATCCACTTTGCATGTGCTGGCATCGCGGTGACATGCTGATCACAGAGGGATGCGCACCCAGCAGCTTCTGGCGCAGCACCACCGCGGCAAAGTCCGTGACCAGCGGGTCTGACCCCCAGAGGCCGTCCACCATGGTGGTGCCCGTGTTGAAGCCGAACCAGTTGATGCCCTTGAGCTTCACTACGGCACCGGTCTCGTCCAACAGGTCTGCGCCACGGCAGCGCAGCGCCGGTGCTGGCGCGGCGAGCGGCGCCATGGCGAACGCTGCTGCTGTCACGCAAGGTTGCAACGTTCACATCCAGCGAGATTGCACACTTACCGAGGCCGTACGCCAATGGCAAGAATGCCTCAGAGTGGCGCTGGTGCATGATATATGTTGGTCACAAGAAGCTTTCTAGATTAAGATTGTGACGGGATCTACAAGTTAGTCAGGCGTACATAGCATCAATGCCAATTTCCCATGCACAACATGCACGCATGCATGCGCTGCAGTTCAAGGTGCCTGCAGTTTCCGGAAGAGAGCATTCGATCGTTGGCATTAGGTGGCCCAGTCGGCGCGCACATGATGTTGCAGTGATGAGCACGAACAGCTGCAGAAGGTGAGCTGGACCGTTGCCGCGCCTGACCCAAGATCTGGGGGCGATCTGGGCGGTGCAGGGGTGCTGCTGTCGTCTCTCGCACCGCGCCAGGGTGGGAGGCCATTGACATACTTAGCTGACAACCTCAGAACGCCATTGCGGCGGTCAAACTCCCCGAAAAAACGCTTTTTATTCTCGGCCAAGATCTCCGACACGAATTCCGACAGTCGTGCTTGGGGCTTCGCCTGGCGATGACTCAGCAAAGCCTTGTGTGCACCAAAACTTGACGCTACATTTCTGCACTGTGACGGTAGCAGCTTCTTGCATCATACACAAGCTTCACATCGCAGGACGCGCGAGACATCAAGCCACCACTTTGCCATCTCAACTCTTGATGGCTCGTGCCTGTACTTCTGCATTGCAGCTAGACAAATCGTGTCGGTTTTGACGTACCAGAATCGCAGTCCGGAACGGATTGCAAGTACCGCTGCGCAAGCTATGGTGTTACATGCGCTGCCAAGCGCTGAACATGGCACCATCATGCACCGCCAAACGTGCGCGTCCTTCTGCAAGCAGCAGCAGGCTACCCGTGCGCAGCGTCTGATCAACGCGCCAGCTGCAGCCGCAGAGCTGAGTAGCTCCAGCAGCAGCGGCAGATCCGGCAGCCGGAGGGCGCCATGCAGTCGCCGGCGCGTCCAGAGTCCGGCCATTGCCATCCTGGCGTGCGCGGCAGCTGCAACTAGACATCCAGATCCGCCGCAGACGCACGCTGCCCCGGCCATGGCCGTGGAGATGCGCGGCGTCAGCGTCTCCATTGGCGAGGGCAGCCAGCGCAAGCAGGTGCCGCGCGAATGATGTGCCGTCCTGGTGTGGCGACAGCGCATAACAGGCAGCTTCTGTGCCCCTGCATCTGGAAAGGTGGCGTCCTGTCATCAGCATGTTTTGCCAGCTCAGTCTCGTCCATCCCCATGATCCTGTCTGTGCAGGTGCTGCGGGAGTGCCACTTCGCGGTACCGGCGGGAAAATTGCACATGCTGCTGGGCGCTAACGGGTGTGCCTTGCCCTTCGCCTCACAGCAAGTCCTGCAGCAGCCCTAATGGCGTTGCTGCAACTGCTGCCATTGCTGCCGCCATGTGTGCTGCCGTGCAGCGTGAAGAGCGTTCACCGCCTGATCGTTACGAAGTGATACAGAGCCCTCGCTCCGTCAATCAGTCGGTGCAAGGCTGTGCAGTGCCACCGAATGCCCGCATGCGCTGTGCAGGTGCGGCAAGAGCACGCTGCTGCGGTGCGCGGGCGGGCTGCTGCCGCCTGACGAGGGTTTTGTGCGCACCGCAGAGCCGGCGGGATTCGTGTTCCAAAACCCTGACCACCAGGTGGTGCTGCCCACCGCCGGCGCGGACGTCGCCTTCGGCTTGGGCAGGTGCGCACGCCGTTAGGGTTTAGGATTTAGGGTTAGGGCGCCGTGCTCAGTGCCCCACCATTCGGCTGCTTTCGGTAACGGTGCTGGGGTCAGGCGGCAGGAAGCAAAATGCAAAGGGTTTGCGTACCTTCCATGTGCCAATTCTCAAAATGAATACGCACACCTGGCGTGCTGTGCACTGGGTGTGGGGCCTTCAGCAGGCTTGCCAGCGGCTGGGTTATCAGTTGGTGCTCAGCACACGGCGGGCGCAGCGGGTGGACGTGCAGCATGTCATGGATCTGGAGGCGGCACTGCGGCGACGGGCATGGGAGGCTCTCAGCGTATGCCCACCGAACGTTGCAGGCCATAACATTCAGTGCCGGCAGTGATGTGGCAGTGTCTAGTGTTGGTGGGGCCGAATTTCGTTCTGCCATCACGTCTCACATGAGGATGTGCCACCGGTATGAGCTGCTGGAGGCGGATGTGCCGAGCGTGGTGGACCACAGCTTTGAGCCGGTCGGGCTGCCGGCACTTCCAAAAGTGACGCATGAGAAGCACGTGCATTTTCTGAATCTATTCTTCCCTCTTTCTCCCCCGCATGTACGACCTCCGAACGCAGATGTCGAAGCGGTGGTGGACGACTCTCTTAGAGCTGGTGGGGCTGGCACGCTTTGTAGAATTACATCAGAAATCCGTTCATGTCCTGAGACTGATCTTCCTCTTGCTCCACGCAGGTACGACTTGCCGGAAGCGGACGTCCAGGCGGTGGTGGACCACTGTCTGCAGCTGGTGGGGCTGGCGGGCTTCCAGCGGCGCAGCTCGCACACGCTGTCGGGCGGCGAGCGGCAGCGGCTGGCAGTGGCGGGCGCCCTTGCACAGGTGCAAGCGCTTTTAAAACACATGAAAGGCGAAAACGGGTTTTCTCCTTCTTGGGATGCCTGTTTGAGACGTTGGGACAGCTCGAAGGTACTGGTGGACGTGAGTCAGAGGTACTACCTCCTGCAGCAGTGGTCCGGCCCTCATTCCGGCGGTCCACCTGCGAATATAGCAGCTGCATCAGCAAAGCAGCGCAGCAGCAAGGTGGCAGAGGGGTCCATGAATGGGCAATCCTACCGGCGGCCGCGGCGCTGCTGCCGGAGGACTCGACTTGCTTCCTGGACGAGGGCGACCAGCAGGTCGGTTTAGGGTTTAGGGTTTAGGGTTTAGGCGCAAGTTGGTCTTATCTTGCCTGCAGGCGCCCGCCGTGCTGCTGCTGGATGAGCTGACCAGTTTTCTGGACGAGGGGGACCAGGAGTCGGTGCTGCGCGCGGTGCGGGCCGCCGTCGATGCAGCCGGCGTCACCGCCATCTGGGTGCGACACTGAACAGCTAATGTGACTCGCTAATGTGACTCGCTAATGTGACTCGCTTGCTTCTTATGCTAATGTGACCCGTATGCTTCTCGTATCCATGTCGTACGCTTCTCTCGTTGCTGGGGAGGAGCAGCTCAGTACGCTTGTCTTCGCGCGCGCCGTTGGCGGCGCCGCTGTCTGGTTGAGGCATTGGGCAGGACCGCGATCCTGTATCTCTGCCGTTGCTCGTGATGCTCGAAACGCGATACGCGCGATTCGCCCCGCAGTCGACGCCGCCGGCGTCGCTGCTATTTGGGCTCTGTTAGGGTTTAGGGCTTAGGGTTTAGGGCCCGCGCCTGCAAGGAGGCCACTTGCAGACTGGGTGTTCTCATGGCAGTTTGATTCCAGAGCTGAAACGACAGGAACACAGGGCCTCCCACCCCTAGGATCCAATCTCGGCTGCGCAGACTGCATGTTGGTTGATGGCGGACTCCGCCAGCGGTTCACATTCTGCGCTGCTTGCCTTCACTCGCGGTGGATTTCGTGTTTGGCTCAAGGAAAACCCCTTCTTTGTATTTTTTTTCTGCAGGTGAAGGACGTGCTGGCCGAGCTGGAGTGGGCCGATTCCGCTAGCCATGACGAATCATGCACCCTCGCATCAGTGATTGCCAACGTGTATCGTTCTGTGCTTTGATGGACTTGCTGCGTTGCCTCTGCAGGCGACGCGCCGGCTGGACGAGCTGCGGAATCGCACTCTAAACCCTACGAACCTCGCCGGCTATTTGATGCCCCAGCACTTTTGGCTTATACGGTCGTGAGCAATATATTTATTCCCCTGTCCCCCACAGGGGACGCGCCGGCTGGACGAGCTGGAGTGGGCGGACTCCGCCAGCTACGAGAGATCAATACACGTGTTTTGCTGCCCAATTTGGGATTGCGCGGCATCTTGTCATCTGGTGGTTCTCTGCATCATCCAGGTGACGCACAGGCTGGACGAGCTGGAGTGGGCGGACTCTGCCAGCTACATGGACGGCGGCGCTATCAGGGTGTCCGGTTCCGTGGGGCGCATCCGGCGCCACCTGCGCAGCCTTGGCGCCAGGGTTTAGGAACCGGAAACTTTGCAGCGAGACACAGCTGCGCCATCAGGGTGTCCGCTCCGTGAGGCGCACCCGGCGCCACCTGCCCAGCCTGGGCGCCAGGGTTTAGAGCTGGAAAGGCGGCCGCCCCGCCGTCGCAGTTGGGAATTTTGTGCCAACGTACGGCGCCAGCTTGGGCGCCAGTCAAGCCTGGCCGCTGGTGTGGATGTGATCAGCCAGGCCCATTTGCCGCTGCTGGAGCCCGGACCCCGGCCGCCCGGACCCTGGCAGCACGGCGCGGCTAGCTGATATTCACTATGCCGTATGTGTTTGAGCGTGCATCGAGCGTGAAGTAAGGGCCTAAGTAGGTGCCAATTACATATCCGGGAGTTTGCGACTCATGTGTGGCCAGTCACAACGAGCTCGCGGGAGTTTACGTTCTTTACATACGTATGTATACATTTCTATATCTACTGGTTGCAGGCCCAAAGAATGTGCCGCAACATCAAATTTGACGCTGCTGTAAAAAAGGCTGTGCAGAATGGCAACTCTGACATAAAGAAAAGCATCGACTGCCAGAACACGCCAATGTAGTTGATGTGCTATAAGATAGCAAACATCACCAAGCACAAGCTGATAATCAGCAAACAGGGAGAAAGCGTCAACACACTACACTGGTCGTAACTCTTGGGAACACGGTTTGCGGACGCTGGAATGCATCCCTATCAAAAGCTCACGCCCCCAAACGTTGAACTGGAAAGGTTCGGTGCGCCGACCGCTGATGCACGGAAGTTGCAAAGCTGAGTATCACGGCCTTCTGACTGTTCTATCTGCACATCCTTCTGCATTTCACCTGCACCGTTATTCCTATGTCCGACAGTAGTTGTACTTGGAGCGCTGTTCGGAAGAATGGTCAGTAGCTGCGGCAGTTTCTCTGTTGAATATTCAGATACGCCCTGTATGGCCATTTCCATCGTAGGTATGCAGTGCGTCGTAACTTGCCCCAAGAATAGCAGGGCCGGTGCCCGTGGGTAGGCTGATGATGAGCGCCGCTGTGGGCGGCTGCAGAAGGAGCGTTGTTCATCTGACTGTTGGGGCGGCAATCCGCCCGGCGGTCGGAGCAGTTGTGGGGAACTTGGTCGGAGCATTCGTGGCAGCCTGTTCAAAATAAGGACAGACAGTATCAGCATGTGCATGAACATGCGCTTTGGATACACCGCCCGCCGGACGATGCCAAGTGCACTCTGAGCGTCTTGACACACCAACGTCGCCGGCAGAACACATGGGCGGCCAGGTTCTGCAGGACAGATCTGTGTGCTGGCAGGGTCCATCCGTGTGCGGATGCTGCAGTGGAACACTCGTGGCCAACGCAGCTTGCTTCTGGGCAGTTGCCTCCCAGTGTCACGATGGCTGGCGGGCATGGCGCCATGCCCTCGCGTTGCCAGATTATGGGCGCACCTTTGTGGGAGCGGGGGTCGGCGAGTAGTTCCGGATCGGCACTCCCGAAGTGGGCGTGTTCTCCGGCATCACCGCATAGTTGCTCGCCCTGTTCCAGCAGCAAGCATACAAAGGTTCAGGCGCAGGGAGGAGTGACACACGCGCACTGCCTGACAGCAAAATTAGCGACCACGAGCCAGTGAACCATGGTCTCAAGGAAAGAGCGCCACACAATGGCCAGAAGTACGATGGAATTTCCGCAATGACAGATGGAACAATGGCGTTCCAGGACCCCTGCACGCCGCGCTGCGCAGAATCCCGTCCTGATCCGTCATTATGAAATGCTTCAGGCAGCTACAGTTGCGTGATGCCACTGATGGTACAGCACTACACACCTGTATGCATTCCAGGAGGCCAGCATGCGCACGCCCTGCTGGGAAGTGAACTCCCACATGCAGGCGTCGTAGGCTGCGCACACACGCGTCAAGCGATTAGGAGCGTTCACCGAGGCACATGCATGACAGACACCACCACTGCTGGTCGCATGTAGACGTTTTGGGGGGTTTTATTCGGCTGCTGGCCGGATGAGCCGCAGTGTGATGGACAACCATGATGTACAGTGCGTGCAGGTGTGCCTGCCAGCGGCATGCATGTGCATGTATGCAGCATGCCAGGTGCCTGAGAAACGGCACGTGTGACGAGATCGAAGGCTCACTGTAGCCCATGTAGCTGCAAGCAAGATCATCATTGGGTCAGTAGCTGGCCGACGTCTGGCTCGGAAACGTGCCACCTTCTGCTCTGGTCCATCAACCACTGCTGCAGACACACGACACTGCAGATCCTGCAGGCAAACACGGCCCTGGCGCACTCAGCGACGACGCAGACACCAGGAAAGTGGGGAGGCCGCACTTGTTGACGGGGTCATAGAGCGGCTGATTGGCCGGCTTGTTGGGGCTGGTGTTGGGCAGCGCCGAGCCACGCGGGTAGCAGTTGAAGTTGGCATACTGCTGCTCTGCTGTGTCGTCGATACCGTTGTCGTTGGGCTGCATCAAAAGCACGGCAAACAGAATCAGACAGTAATTGCCAGCAGCAGTTTTCGTTGGCGCCTGCTCGGCTGTGTCGCTGATGCCGTTATCGTTGGGCTGCAGAAGGGTGACACATATCTACTAAACGACGACTCTAGATGGGTGACATAGATACATGAAAGCAAAATGCTTCGCCGTGCTGGATGCCGCAACCACACAACAATCATGAGTATTTTGAATGAACACATGAGTGGCGAATGCCATCAGAAAGTCAGAGTTGACGTCCAGCAGCCGTCGCACCTCTGTGCAGCCGCCCTGGAACGGATGCTGCAGCCCCATCCAGTGGCCTGAAGGGGCAAGCAACACTAATGTCAGACTTTCAGACAACGGCTCCAAAATCGTGACCTCCGACGCATGGATACAAGGGTCTACACCAGCACCAGCAGAAAAGAACAGCGGTGCCCTAAAAGGCAGGAAATGAGCCCGGAAGCATGAGCGCCATGCAACGACTTCGTGATGGCGATTCGTTGCCTAGATCCTCGCCGCACGAACAGTAGTGCGAACCCCCAGACCCGACCACATAGAACAGAAGAAAATTTGTCTGGAAAGTGCTCGGGACGCGCACCAACTTCGTGGACGGCGTTGTTGCCCACGTTGTAGCCGCCGTAAGAGCCGTACGGCAGCGTGTTGGCGTCAATGACGGTTCCATCCAGTCCGGGCACGCCGATGCCATAGCCCCAGGGGTCGGTGGAAAACCTGTCGGGAGTCGGAACCTCGCCAGTCGGGCTGAAGTAGGCTTTTCGACTCAGGTTTTTAATGACGCCGTGCTTGCCGAGGACGCCGATGCCATGGCCCCAAGGGTCGATGTAAGTCTTGCAGCGCCGCATGGCACAAAATTACACCGCATACGTTGTTCATCTTGGGTGACGACGCCTGTCCCAAGCCTGTGACGGAGATGCAATGCACTGAACTGCCGAAACTGTAAAGCGCCTGAGTCGCAGCACAAGCCGACGACCAAACACGTGTGCAGCGCTGCGGGGGAGGAGCGCACCCGATGGTGCCGCCGGCGTTGAGAGGCACGGAGTACAAGTTAAGGTCGCTGGCCCCTCCGCGGTGAAGCGCATTTTTCATGTCCAGGTACACCCTGCCAGTCGGGTACACTAGCGGGAACCTGCATATGGTTCCACATAGCGGCGACCATCAGACTGTTGTCTTCAGCCACGAGATGGAGCTGTGCACGATGCCAAGGGGTGTTCCCTTTTGCAGAACCCTATAAAACCCCGCTGACTTCAGGCAGTCGTCCTGAAGCGGCTTGCGGCCCGCTGGCATCAGCAGCTGCTGGTGGTGCTTCTGGCGTGCGGCACGATTGACAAGGTGGGAGCATTGGACCATGCTCGGCATTTACAAAGGCTGGTTATGGAGCACCGCAGAAGGGGTGAGAGTCAGAATTCGCATCGCGCAGAATTGTATTGGTCATATGTATATCTACGGACTGAGGCGCACCGGGCGGTGTTGAAGACGAGCTCGCTGAAGACCAGCTTGAAGTAAAAGCCAGAAGGCCCATAGGCGGAGTTCAGCACATTCATCTGGTTCCTGACCGTGATCTGGCTGTGCATGCCGGTCCCATCATCTGCGCAATTCAGACCATTATTCTTCAGTCGCTGGAGGCATTCGTGACACGGCTGCACCCGATTGACGCGACTTCCGCAGCCGTTGGAGCTGACAGCTGTAGAAAACGCGCAGAGAAGATGTGTCTCGGTCCTGCTCAGGTGACGAGCAGCAGGACGCGGGATGCGGAGAATTAGAGTGGCAGGGCACGAGCATGCGGAACAGCTGCACCATGGAGCCTCCACAAGACCTCCATAAGACCTCCACAAGAGAGTCTCCAAGGAATCGGAGTCCTTGTCCGATACTGAAGTTCTCGTGCACCATAGGAAGTCCTGAGGCGCACATTTGCCGATCTGGTGGAAGTGCACGTTGATGGTGGTGTGGTGGCTGCCGCAGAGCGCTGTCCCTCGGCGGACCGGAGGAAGTCCAGGTGCGGCTGCAGCCTCGCCTGGGGGAGACGAGAAACGGAGGGAATTGAGGAAAATAACAAGTGGATCTGTCATGTATTTTGCCGTTGCCAGCGGCATGCAGACTCGCTTCCTCATGGCTCTAGGACACAACATCATTGGACCAACGGCGCAAGTGGGCGCTGCCCTGAAATGCGAGCCTTGCAGCTGGCTGTCTGTGATCGCGGAGAGCTTCGCCACTGCGCTGCGCGCTGAGCAGGGTGTTGATCAGTCGTGTACACCGTGAAACGTCAGGAGGAGTTACCTGGACAGCTGTCATGTTGCCCTTGTTCTGGTAGCCACACCTGTTGGTCAGGGCCTTCATGACCTGCGCCCAGCGAAGAGGAAGCGCCGTTTCTAACAGGCATGTGGCTTTCCATGTAAACACATTTTTGCATTGTGTGCTGCTCTCGACTGCTGACGCAGCAGTGCAAGCGACGACTATACGAGAGAGCTCACGTGCACACATGCACCCAGACTGGGACGATGTGCAGTCCACCCACACAACGCACACGATGGCTCCTAGCAACAACTGTGATTGGTCAAATACAGGCCATCGTGACCATGGGGTGTGCGTTGCTGATCAGAAGGGATCGCGCGTCAACTGGCAGCGTGAGGTCTGCCGACGCACCTTTGGCTTCTTGGTGGCCAGCTTCTTCTTCATGGCCTGGCGCAGGTGCTTCCGTGCTGCGCGCAGCTTGCTGCCCAACGATGTCAGGTGCCGGTGCGGCTCGGCGTCGACGGTGAAAGAAGGCTCGACCTGGTGCTCGACGGGGTTTAATGGATCCGTCAGGTCCAGCATGACTCTCCGCACAAAACCGGAGGCGTCGGCGCCGTCGGGCATGGCGGCGAGTTGCCGTGCCGTGTCAGCATGGCCGGCTACCGTGCTCTGCGCAGGCTGTGGCTGCAGATGCCCATAAGAGCGCCGCTGCTGCCAGCAGCAGGAGGATCGCTGGTCGCGGGATGGCTCTCATCTCTGCGGCTGTGGTTCTGCAGCGAACAAGGACAGGCGACCGGTCAGCGTGCAGGTTGTACCGGTTGATCGACATTACTTCGACTGGGCCGTCGTCGGGTCTTAGTACTGCCTGACTCATTGCATGATTGTGGGGTGCAGTGATGTGTTGGTCGGCGCAATGCGGAGGCTGCAGCCCCAGGCAGCTTAAAGGATATTGATCTCGCATAATCGGCCGTCCGCAGTATATCATCCTCTGGAACACTGCAGCATACGTATTGCACCACAGTCAGAGTTCTGGCGTGCCTGACAGCCTTAAAATAGGCCAGCAACTGGTTGCATGGGCGATTCTGCTTGAAAAGGATGCTTGCTGCTATTCTGTATCGACTGCTGGATAGGCTGACCATGTGCAGCGCAGACAAGGCAGCAGGAGACCGACGTCACGTCAATCGATTGCTTCAGCGCAGGTGAGAGGCGCACTCTAGTGCGTCCGTGCAAATTGACCAGCTCAGATGAAAAGAGAGGAAGCAGCCCTGCAGCCGGTTGCATTGTCCGGCTGCAGGAAGTCAGCTGGCTGACACAAGAAAGGGCAAGTAACAGAAGTATGGTGCAGCTCACCTCGCGGCGGCCTGGGCGCCGGTGCGACGTCTTGGTGGCGCTGAAATAAGTAGGCCTCGCGTGGGTAAGGAGATGGGCGGTGGGCCGTGTTGCAAACTGAGAATGAGTGCAATGAACGGTTCTGGCGGCGTTAGACCACCGGCGACTCGTACATTTCTACGATGCCGTACTCTTTATCACCATCGAACACGTCGACGTAAGACATACAAGAGCCTGACGAACAGCTAATGACGTAGCGATCCACCACTTCTGTCGTGAGATTCGGCCCCTCCCAGCGGGCAAGGAGTGCAGGCGACAGATGCGTCGGTGTCCACGTGTGCCTCACCAAAAAACAGCCAATGCTGCGGGCGTCCTACCAATCACCTAGGCGTGAAGGTCCTCGAGCGTGTACGACAGCCACCAACCACCACTGTCTGTCACAGTACGTTTGGAGTGCTGGAGTTCGTGGAATCGATGCGTGGCAATGCAGCGAGTGCATTCCATATTCCCCCGCTGCGCAAATAGCATGCTGCCTGCGCCGCCGCATGCTATTTGCGCTGCCGGGCGCCGCCGGCCCGTGCAAGCAATGATCCAGCTCGGGAAACCATGTGGGATGCTCTTTCATCAGCGAAGTCTGATTTTAAATGAGAAGAGGCACTATTCCAAGTATGAAGCTCCAGACGGCTGAGTAAAGCTGAGCAAAAAGCTAAAGTAAAGCTGAGTAAAATACTGCTCAGTCTGCCAGAAGGCCAAATTCAATTCGGAAGACACATGACCTCGATCGAGCCTATTGCTCACTACTGATGGGCATAAAGCCGGTCTGTGACTGATGCGCATTCATCAGCAGCCATGATGCAATGCGGCGGCGCTGCGCGCAGCGGAACGACTCATCGCCCTGCGCTGGCCGCCCCTCCCATCATTCGAGAAACAGGAATTTGCAGACGCCGACTGATGGATCCCGCTGCTTGCTGCGCTGGCGGGCCCACGGGCAGTGTCACAAGCCTCTCGCATTAGCTAATTTCCCGCTTGCTCGAGCATTCTATCGAAGCATCCTCAACCTGTCTTGCAGATGCGTCCAGATGAAGGCATGCAGAGTGCATCGCCCACAGGCAAGCCCCGAGGCGGCAGATCGTTCGCCGTTTTTTACCCCCGAGATGCAGAGGACCATTAATATGTCATGTGACAATGGAAGATTCTTTGGGGCCACATGCAGCCAATGTCATGTCGTTTTGACAAAACCAACTCGTCTCGACCGCTCACCTTCAGGGTTTAGCGTTTGTCATGTGGCTTCAGCTGCCACCGCACCCCGGCGCCGCCGCCGCGCCACGACTGGGATGAGCTCCCTGCTGCCGGCCTGCCGCCGCCGCCGCCTGCACCTCGGTTGTGACCGGAGCGAGCGTTTGGAACTGCCCCCTAATGTATTCTGAGCTCAAGCCGAGCACGGCCGGCTTCTTCCTGAAGTGCAGCCCCAGATCCTCGCGGCTGCCAAGGCCGTTGCCTGCACCGAGCACGTCAATCAGGAACAACAGGATATGAGCGCATGATAGCGGCAGCTGCTGTAGAGCGAGCCATGTGATCGTGGTATGAAGGCGAAAGCCGCCGGGCGCACTGCTGTCACTGAGCTGCTGGGATGAGCTGGCGCACGGTCAGGATGCAGGAAACCCTAAACCCTTCGCAGCTGTGCTCCGACCAGGGGCTTGGCTCTAATGGAGGGAGTTGCCTCACCCCGCAGGCAGTCGATGGCTGGCTGAAACTCTGCCGTATCTGCTGTCGTCAGGAGCTGCGGGAAGCAGGCGCCAAACACCGTCTGTACAGAGGAAGACGAATCTGAGCGATGATCAATTATGTACGCTCCAGCCGCTGTCATTGAAGCAGTCCAGCATGCACGGCGTTCAGGCGGCACAGCTCGTGCAAAGACCTGCATACTTCATTATGACATGTGTCCACCCAAAGCCATCTGCCAAAGCATCTCACCTCGCAGCGTTCCTGGAGGCACAGCCAGCTCTGTGCGCAGCCTGCCAGGCATATGCTCTCCCAAACTTGCTCGCTTTTGTATCCGCCACTCCGGCTGCCACTCCCGCATGGCGAAGAAGTTTCGAACTGCATTCCCAGGCAGCCACTGACAGGTCACAACAGCTGCCTCCAGCAGACAGGAAGATGCACAGCGACCGAAACGCCAGACATGCACAAGACGCTCTCACTGCAGTATTGCCGTGTTCGGGGGTTCCCCTAAACCCTAAACCCTAAACCCTTTCAAATACTCAAAGCCAGGAAAGGCACAGCAGACGCTCCTCACCGGCTTCGCCGAGAGCAGCAGCTGCAGCATAGACTGGAGGTCCAGCAGGTCACGCTGCAGGATGCCGGGATTTTGCCGCACCGCCCAGAGCAATTCCGGCTCCACGTCGCCGGCCAACCGTCGCACATCAGAGCATGCGTCAGCTCCTCCCCTGTTGCCGCTGCCTCCGGTGCCTCTGCCGCCACTGGCGCTCCCATCGCCTCTGCATTCCCCGTTGATTCCGCACCAGTTGCAGCCTGCTCAGTCTGCCATGTACAGGCCATGCGGCAAGATACAATGAAGGGCGGGCTTTGCTGGTGCAATGCTAACGTCAACGTGGAGTCCCAGTTTAAGGAGCATCCAGGTGAGGCCGTTGACAACGACTGGGCTGCGTCCGTCACAGGAGATGCAGGTGGCAGTCTGCGTGTAGGCGGGCCGCAACACCTCCATGCAAAGGGGGTTTGATGGCGCACCTGCTCCAGCCTGTACCGCTGTCAATTCAGCCATGCCCTCTTCAGCGGCGGCTAGCGCGGCGTCACGCGTCTCCTTGTTGGGGAAGTTGACAGTAAGGATGTTGTTAGACCTGGTGCAGGTAGGAAGAGCTTGAGCGCGATTGATCTCACCCGACGTGTTGCGCAAGTGCGCATATGGGTCATTCATCAGGGACTGTTGACAGCAAGGAAGACGAAACGTGGCCAAGACAGAAGCCTAGAGAATTACCCCTGATGCGCCTCGTAGATTGCCGAAACGGCATCTAGCTCGGCCCTCAACTCCGTCCTCGGTTCGAGTGCCCAGTGCTCAGCTTCAGCCTCGTTGCAGTCCCTCAGCGGCTTGCCGCATCCGTTGCGAACGTCATGCCCGATACCAGCCGCCAGCGCTGCCGCAGCGGCCGCAGCCTCGGCGTGCGGCAGCTGCTATTGCTGGCCCAGGCCCTGACATTAGAATGCTGACAAGTAACAGAAGCGTTCACACGGGTTCAAATTGCAGTTCTGCAGGCGGGATTTGCTGGAGAGAGTCCGATTCGAGCTTCAGAGTTTCAGGCTACGATTGCACGCGCGAGACATTTTGCGTGCATGTTCACGTGCGTCCCATAGGAGTGCCCGACACAGCAGGACGCAGCAGGGAAGCAGAACTGCCCCCGTTGCGAAAGCAAGGCGCATGGGCTGTCTGATCAGCGCAGTTGACCTCAAGTTCGCATTGCGCACGCGTGAGTTGTGATCCCTCATGTGGTACTGACGCGATTTCTTGCGGTTACCCTCAGTAAGACCGGTGACGTTTCATCCAGGCGTCACCTAGGGCCGTCTCCGAAACTGGCACCGTGCAGCCCAGCAACATGGCGTCTGGCGTCGCACCGATAAAGCAAGAGTTCCGCTGCAAGGCGCGCGCGCGGATCGTGGTGGAGGCCGTGACGGGCAGCGCGGCTGCCGCGCCAGTGGAGGCTGGCGCTGGCGGGGCGGCGGCCGCACCGCCGCAAGCTGCACTCGCTTCAAAGGCCCGCAAGCTGGAACAGCAGCCGCAGCACACGAAGAAGAAGAGCCGCAAACAGATGCAGAAGGTGTGCAGTATGTATGGGTGGCGGCGCTTAAACGGCACCACACCTGCTCATGCTGTCTGTGGCATGCGCAACCTTTGCAGATGGACTTTGACATCTTCCTGACACCCGCATATTCGTGCACATGCTGCCGCTGCTAAGGTGCAGGCGCCGCAAAACATAGGCCGGTGCCGCATGCCCATGAGTTCGTCATACCGTTCGCAGGATCGGAAGGAGCAGCGGAAGTCGGCGCCGGACGTCTGCACGCCTTTCGTGCTGGGGCGCTGCCACTTTGGCGACGGCTGCCGCTTCTCGCACGATGTGCCTGCCTATCTGGCGACCAAGGCGGCCGAGCTGCCGGGCCGTTGCCCGTTTACCGCTGCGGACGCCTGCCCCTATGGTGGGTGGCCCAATCTGCATTGTCCGTCCTTTTCCAGGGCAATCTGCATGTTTTCTGTTGAGCGTTGTGCACAGCTGCACTCGAGACGACATCCGCGGCCAGCAGGGAGCTTTAGTAAGTGCCTGTGAAGCCATTCGGGTGGTGCCTTGGTCGCTCGGGTGAGGCTCAAATAGTAAATGTGTGCTGAAGATATGAGCTGTGATTGACAATGCCTAACTTTGCGTATCTTCAGGCATCACCTGCCGGTGGGCGTCGACGCACGCGCAGCCAGACATGTTGACCCTCCAGTATGTCATCGGGCCAAAGCGCGCGGCCGCGGCAGTGGCGGCCGCACCAAATGGCACAGCGGCCGACTCGCTGCCCGCAGCAGCAGCAGCCGATTCTGCCAATGGTAGCGGCACCGCAGCGGGCAGCACAGCTAACACGGCCACACCGCCCAGCAATGCGGCGCAGGCCGCCGCAGCGGGTGGATGCGCCCGCCTCAAGGCCATTGCCGTGGCGCCGCCGCCAGGAAAGGAAGTTCAGCAGCCAGAGGACGCGGCCTGGGCGGCGGGCGGCGCCGCCGATGTGCAGCGCTCCTCGGAGACTGCGGTGGAGCAGGCACATGTGACAAAGAGGGCCGGGGCTGCACAGGCGACGGCCGAGCAGCCGGCCACACTGGCCGCTGCCGGCCCGAAGGACAGTCCCAGTCGTGCCGCAGCGGACGCGGCGACTGCGTCGGACGCGCGGTGGCTGGACGGCCAGGCCGGCGGAGGGCGGGGCGCAGACTCGCAAAACGGTGCCGCGGCGGCGGCGGCATCGGCGGGTGAAGCCATGTGGCAGGGGTACGGCGGTGTGCCGCGCATAGTCGAGCTGTCGGTGCAGGCATCGCTGCCGGCGAGCGTCAATTTCCTGAGCAAGCAGCTGCAGGGAGACCTCAGGTGCGTGCACGAGAAAACCCTAAACCCTAAACCCTCCGCACTCCGAAGTGCCTCGGTCACCCGCCAGCAGCAACTCTCGGGGGGCAGGCCGCCAGGCTGACTGCCATTGGGCGTGTCGAGTGAGCATTTCGAATGCTGGGAAGACCCGCAGTCCGTCGTCAAGCACAGAGTCCAGCGGACACAGACAGAACTGTGCAGAGTTATGTACTCGTCGGCGTGTTTAGGGTTTATGTTTAGGGTTAGGGCGCCAGTACAGGCAAACGACCTTGCGTATGCACATTTTAGCCGGACTATTTCGACGCTGCGCAGGCACAACACGGTGGACTTCAGCCGCGCGGACGGCGTCTTGAAGGAGCTGGGCCTGCAGGCCGGCCGCAAGACCAAGGCGGCCAACGCCAAGCAGCAGCAGAAGCGGCAGCAGGAGCAGCGGCAGCAGACAGCAGCCGCTGGCGGCGCACAAGAAGCAGCAGTCGGTGGCGGCGAGGAAGCAGCCGCGTGTGGCGCAGGGGAGCCTGCTGCCAAGCGGCAGCGGCTGGGAACTGACGAGGAAGCACCGGCAGCTGCGACGGCCGCGGATGCGCCTGACGTAAATGGTGCGGCAGTGGCGCCGTCAGCTGATGGAGTGGCGCCAACAGAGCACGACGACGGTGCAGCAGAAGCAGCAGCGCCCGAGGTCGGCGTTTCGGCGCCTGTTGCTGAGGCTCCAGCCCCAGCTGCCGCTGCCGCAGCCGCAGGCAATAGTCCAGCCGCTGGCGCTGCCGCTGCCGAGGCAGAACCCGACGCGCAGCAGAAGCGGCTGTTCGACATCCGGGACCAGGCGGCGGCGGGCGCTGACGCGCCGGAGTCGTGGCTGCGACCGGCGGAGAAGAAGCGCATCCACTTTGCCGGCAAAACGTATCTGGCGCCGCTCACGACGGTCGGCAACCTGCCCTTCAGGTGCGCTTCTGGGCTCGTATGTTTCATTTGATCAGGATGAACAACCGGCGAGGTCAACTGAAGACTCTGCCAGCTGTCAGCTCCCGGTGCTTGATGTACTGGAATTTTGTCGAGATGCGAGGCTGAGCACCTGAGCACTGCAAGTGCTGCTGTGGCGATTTCGAAGCTGATCCAGACTCGCAGCTGAGCCGGACGAAAGTCACGCCTGCGCCCGCAAGCGCATTTGCAAGGCCTGGGTGTGGACCTCA
>JAABUM010002225.1_pt1 | contig 26580 bp, 23 predicted proteins | sample 5559161 | NCBI WGS metagenome assembly JAABUM01 (sample SAMN10711868, study PRJNA513369) | rock metagenome | isolation source: Antarctica rocks | place: Antarctica: Victoria Land, Siegfried Peak nord
CGCGCTGGGCGGCCGCTCGCTGACGAGGGTGGCCGACCGGCTCGCCACCGAGGTCGCCGCCGGCGACCTGGACGCGGCGCGCGCCACGCTGCCGTGGCTGTGCGGCCGCGATCCCGCGGGGCTCGATGCCGACGCGCTGGCGCGCGCCGCGGTGGAGTCCGTCGCCGAGAACACCAGCGACGCCGTCGTCGGCGCGCTGCTGTGGGGCGCGCTCGCCGGCCCGGCCGGCGTCATCGGCTACCGCGCGGCCAACACGCTCGACGCGATGGTCGGCCACCGCACCGAGCGCTACCGCGACTTCGGTTGGGGCGCCGCGCGCCTGGACGACGCCGTGAACTGGCCGGCGGCGCGGCTGTCGGCCGCGCTCACCGCTTTGTGCGCGCCGGTCGTGGGCGGCAGCCCGTCCGCGACCTGGCGCACGGTGCGCCGCGACGGCGCCGCCCACCCCAGCCCCAACGCGGGCCGCGCCGAGGCCGCCTTCGCGGGCGCGCTCGGCGTCCGCCTCGGCGGGGCACTCGCCTACGCCGGCGTGGCCGAGACGCGGCCGTTCATGGGCGACGGCCCGGTGCCGCGCGCCGCCGACGTGCACCGCGCCACGCGCCTGTCGCTCGCCGTGGGCCTCGCCGCGACGCTCGCCTGCGCGGCGCTCGCCCGGCGCCCGTGGAAGGCGGGCCGATGAAGGGCGCTCTGCTCGTGGCCGGCACGCACTCCGACGCCGGCAAGTCGCTCGTCACGGCCGGCCTGTGCCGCTGGCTGACGCGCCGGGGCGTGCGCGTCGCGCCGTTCAAGGCCCAGAACATGGCGCTGAACTCGGTCGTCGCCCGGGGCGGCTTCGAGATCGGCCGCGCCCAGGCGATGCAGGCCGCCGCGGCCGGCGTCGAGCCCGAGGTGGCGATGAACCCGATCCTCATCAAGCCCTCCGGCGAGCGCCGCAGCCAGGTCGTCGTCATGGGCCGCCCCTACGCCAGCGTGAGCGCACGCTCCTACCAGGAGCTCAAGGACGAGCTGCGCCCGGTCGTCGCCGGCGCGCTCGCCGACCTGCGCGCCCGCTACGACGTCGTGGTCTGCGAGGGCGCGGGCAGCCCGGCGGAGATCAACCTGCGCGCCGCCGACCTGACGAACATGGGCCTCGCGCGCGCCGCCGACCTGCCGGTGCTGCTCGTCGGCGACATCGACCGCGGCGGCGTCTTCGCGTCGCTGCTCGGGACGCTCGTGGCGCTCGAGCCCGCCGACCAGCGCCACATCGCGGGCTTCGTGATCAACAAGTTCCGCGGCGACCACGCCATCCTCGCCCCCGGCGTCGAGCGGATCACCGCGCTCACGGGCCGCCCGACGCTCGGCGTGCTGCCCTACGTCGAGGGCCTGGGCCTCGACGCCGAGGACTCGCTGGCCGTCGAGACGCCGTGGCCCGACGTGGCCGGCGCGAACGGGACGCTCGACGTCGCCGTCGTGCGGCTGCGCTGGATGAGCAACTTCACCGACCTCGACGCGCTGGCCCGCGAGCCCGGCGTGCGGGTGCGCTTCACGCGCTCGCCGGTGGACGTCGCCCGCGCCGACCTCGTCGTGCTGCCCGGCACGAAGGCGACCGTCGAGGACCTCGCCCGCCTTCGCGCCGACGGCCTCGACGTCGCGCTGACGGCGCGCGCCCGCGCCGGCGACCCCATCCTCGGCGTCTGCGGCGGCTACCAGCTGCTGGGCGAGACGATCGTCGACGACGTCGAGTCCGAGGCCGGGGCCGTGACGGCGCTCGGCCTACTGCCCGTGGCCACGACGTTCGCGGCCGACAAGGTGCTGCGCACCGTCGCCGGCCACAGCGACCTGCTGGGCAGCGCGGTCGGCGGCTACGAGATCCGCCACGGCCGCCCCGCGGTGCACGGCGGCGCGCCGCTGCTCACCACCGCCGGCGGCGACCCGGAGGGCTGCGGGGTGGGCGCCACGCTGGGCACGTCGTGGCACGGCCTGCTCGAGCACGACGACGCGCGCCGCGCGCTGCTGCGCTGGGTCGCCGCGCGCCGGGCGCTCGCCTTCGTCCCGGCCCCCGACGTCACCTTCGCCGCCGAGCGCGACCGCCAGCTCGACGTCCTCGGCGACCTCGTGGAGCACCACCTCGACACCGACCACCTGCGCGCGATCATCGAGGACGGCGTGCCGACCGATCTCCCCGACCTGCTGCTGGAGTGTGCCCCGTGCTGAGGTTCGTCACGACCGCCGACACCGAGATCCTGGCGACGGCCGCCGCGGTGCGCCGGCTGCCCGAGGGCTTCCCCGAGGTCCGCTGCGCCAACCCGCAGGGCACGCGCGACCAGGACCCGTTCCTCGACCACGTCCTCGACGGCGCGCGCGTCGTCGTCATCCGCGTGCTCGGCGGCCGCCGCGGCTGGCAGGGCGGCGTCGACCGCCTGGCCGAGCGCTGCCGCGCGGCGGGCATCGCGCTGATCGCCCTCGGTGGCGAGGCGCGCCCGGACGCCGAGATGACGGCGCTGTCCACCGTCCCCTCCGGCGCGGTGGCACAGGTCGGCGAGTACCTGCAGTCGGGCGACGTGGACAACATCGAGCAGATGCTTCGCTTCCTCGCCGACACGTTCCTCATGGAGGGCTTCGGCTTCGAGGCGCCCAGGGGTGTCGGCGAGCTCGGCGTCTACGTCCCCGGCCGCGGCGACGTGACGCTCGAGGAAGCGCTCGCCGACCGCGACCCGGGCGCCCCCGTCGTCGGCATCACCTTCTACCGCTCGCACCGCCTGACCGGGAACACCGACTTCGTCGACGGTCTGTGCGCCGCGATCGAGCGCGCCGGCGGCCACCCCGTCGCGGTGTGGAGCTACACGCTGCGCCGCGCCCACGACCAGGGCCGGGTCGCCGCCCTCGAGCTGCTGACCGGCCACGTCGACGCGCTCGTCACGACGATGCTCGCCACGGGCGGCTCGGGGCGCGGCGACGCGGCCGGCGACGTGGACGCCGGCGACGGCGGTAGCGAGGAGCAGATGGCCTGGGACGCCAGCGCGCTGGAGGCGCTCGGCGTGCCGGTGATCCAGGCGCTGTGCGTGACGATGTCGCGCGAGCGCTGGGAGGAGGGCGGCGAGGGGCTGCTGCCCATCGACGCCGCCACGCAGGTGGCGATCCCGGAGTTCGACGGGCGCATCATCGGCGGGCCGATCTCCTTCAAGGAGCGCGAGGTCGAGGACTCGCCGATCGGCGTGGCCGTCCCGCGCTACGTCGCCGACGCCGAGCGCTGCGACCGCCTCGCCGGCCTCGTCCTACGCCACGCGCGCCTGCGCGACTCCGGCGCGCGGCGCAGGATCGCCATCGTGCTCACCGCCTTTCCCACCAAGCACGCGCGCATCGGCATGGCCGTCGGCCTGGACACGCCGGCGAGCGCGATCGGCCTGCTGCACCAGCTCAAGGCCGACGGCATCGACGTGCGCGACATCCCCGCCGACGGCGACGCGCTCATGCACGCGCTGATCGCCGCCGGCGGCCACGACCCCGAGTTCCTCACCGACGAGCTGCTGGCCGCCGCGCCGCTGCGCATCGCCGTCGCCGATTACCTCGCCTGGTACGGCACGCTCGAGCCAAAGCTCACCGACGCGATGGTCGCGCAGTGGGGCGAGGCGCCGGGCGACCGCTACCTGGACCGCAGCGCGACCGCGTCGCCGGACGGCGACCTCGTCGTGGCGGGCTTGGAGCTCGGCGACGTCGTCGTGCTCATCCAGCCGCCGCGCGGTTACGGCGACGATCAGGTCAGCATCTACCACGATCCCGAGCTCGCGCCCGCCCACCACTACATGGCCGCCTACCGCTGGCTGGACCACCACTGGGGCGCCGACGCGATCGTGCACCTCGGCAAGCACGGGACGCTGGAGTGGCTGCCGGGCAAGATGCTCGCGCTGAGCGCGTCGTGCGCGCCGGACGCCGCGCTGGGCTCGATGCCGCTCGTCTACCCGTTCGTCGTCAACGACCCGGGCGAGGGCGCCCAGGCCAAGCGCCGCGCGCACGCCGTCGTCGTCGACCACCTCGTGCCGCCGATGATGCGCGCCGAGAGCTACGACGAGCTCGCCGACCTCGAAGCGCTGATGGACGAGTACGCCCGCTTGGAGGTGCTCGACCCGTCCAAGCTGCCCGGCCTCGGCGCGCAGATCTGGGAGGCGATCGAGAAGGCCAACCTGCAGGAGGACCTCGGCATCGACGGCCGGCCGGGCGATGCCGGCGAGCTCGTCGAGCACCTCGACGGCTACCTGTGCGAGGTCAAGGACGTCCAAATCAAGGACGGCCTGCACGTGCTCGGCGTGGTGCCCGAGGGCCCGCACCTGCGCGGTCTCGTCGCGGCGATCGGCCGCCACGGCAGCGGCCGCGTCCCCGGGCTGCGTCGCGCCGTCGCCGCCGCGTTCGGCCTCGACGAGCCGGCACTCGTGGCCGCACCGGGCGTGAAGGTCGAGGCCGGCCGCAGCGCGGAGCTCGTCGCCCGCTTCCCGGGCACCGCGTACCGCGGCAGCGACCTGCTCGACCGCCTCGAGGAGGCCCAGCACGCGCTGCTGACCGAGCTCTCCGAGCACGACTGGGACCCCGCGCTGTCGGCCGAGCTGTGCCGGTCGAGGCTGGGCCGCGACGACGCGGGCGTCGTATCGGCGCTGCGCTTCGCGGCGGGCCAGATCGTGCCGCGGCTGCGCCAGACCACCGACGAGATGACCAACGTCCTCGGCGCGCTGCGCGGGCGCCACGTCCCGGCGGGCCCCTCCGGCGCCCCGACGCGCGGGCGCTTCGACGTGCTGCCGACGGGGCGCAACTTCTACTCCGTCGACCCGCGCGCGCTGCCGTCCGAACTCTCCTACGCCACCGGCGTCAAGCTCGCCGACGCGGTGCTCGAGCGCCACGTCGCCGACGCCGGCGCGCTGCCGGAGATGGTCGGCCTCGTGGCCTGGGGCACGGCGGCGATGCGCACGCAGGGCGATGACGCGGCCGAGGTTCTGGCCCTGCTGGGCGTCCGGCCCACGTGGCACGAGTCCTCGCGGCGCGTCACCGGCCTGGAGCTCGTCGAGCTCGAGCAGCTCGGGCGCCCGCGCATCGACGTGACCCTGCGCATCTCCGGCTTCTTCCGCGACGCCTTCCCCCACCTCGTCGGCCTGCTCGACGACGCCGTCACGATGGTCGCCGCGCTCGACGAGCCCGACGAGCGCAACTTCGTGGCCAAGCACGCCCGCGCCGAGGCGGCCAGGCTCGTCGGCGAGCTCGACGAGGCCGAGGCGTGGCGGCGCGCGACGACGCGGATCTTCGGCTCCAAGCCAGGGACCTACGGCGCCGGGCTCAGCAAGCTGCTGGAGACGCGCGACTGGCGCGACGACGCCGACCTCGCCGCCGTCTACGAGTCCTGGGGCGGCTTCGCCTACGGGCGTGGCCTGGGCGGCGTCGCCGCGGGGCCCGCGATGCGTGCGTGCTTCGAGCAGATCGATGTCGCCGTCAAGAACGTCGACTCGCGCGAGCACGATCACCTCGACAGCGACGACTACTACCAGTACCACGGCGGCATGGTCGCCACGATCCGCAGCCTCAGCGGCCGCGAGCCGGCCGCCTACCTGGGCGACAGCTCCGACCCCGAGCTCGTCAAGGTCCGCACGCTGGCCGAGGAGACGCGGCGCATCTTCCGCGCCCGGGTGGCGAACCCGCACTGGATCGGCTCGATGGTGCGCCACGGCTTCAAGGGCGCGGCCGAGCTGGCCGCGACGGTCGACTACCTGTTCGGCTACGACGCCACGACCGACGTCGCCTCCGACTGGATGTACGAGCAGGTGGCGGCGAAGTACCTGCTCGACGCTGACGTCGCCGCGTTCATGGACCAGGCCAACCCGTGGGCGGCGCGCGGCATCGCCGAGAAGCTGCTGGAGGCCGCCGAGCGCGGCATGTGGAGCGAGCCCGGCGACGAGACGCTCGGCGAGATCAAGGCGCGCTACCTGGCCCTCGAGGACCAGCTGGAGGGCCCAACGGCCTGATGGCGCGCGTCACCCCGTACCCGCTGTCGGCGATCGTCGGCCAGGAGGACCTCGTCGAGGCGCTGCTGGTGTGCGCCGCGCATCCCATCGTGGGCGGGGTGCTCGTGCGCGGCGAGCGCGGGACGGCGAAGTCCACCGCGGTGCGCGCGCTGGCCCCGATGCTGGGCAGCGCGTCGGGCGCGGACGCGCCGGCCCCGCTCGTGGAGCTGCCGCTCGGCGCGACGCTCGACCGGCTCGTCGGGACGCTGGACCTGCGCGCCGCGCTGGCGGGCGAGCACCGCGTCGAGGCGGGGCTGCTCGGCCGTGCCGACGGCGGCGTGCTCTACGTCGACGAGGTCAACCTCCTGCCCGACCACCTCGTCGACGCGCTGCTGGACGCCGCCGCCTCTGGCGAGGTCACCGTGGAGCGTGACGGCGTCAGCGTCGTGCAGGACGCGCGCTTCCTGCTCGTCGGGACGATGAACCCCGAGGAGGGCGAGCTGCGCCCGCAGCTGCTGGACCGCTTCGGCCTCGGCGTCGAGGTCGCGGGCCCGCGCGACGCGCCGACGCGCGCGCAGATCGTGCGCCGGCGCATGGCCTACGACACCGCGCCCGAGACCTTCGCGACGACCTGGGCCGACGCCGACCGGGCGCTGGCCCAGCGCATCGCCGCCGCCCGGGCGCTCGTGCGGTCGGTGACGATCGGCGTGCGCGGGCTGCTGCGGATCTCGTCGGTCTGCGCGCAGCTGGACCTCGACGGCGTGCGCGGCGACCTCGTGTGCGCCCACGCGGCCTGCGCGCTCGCGGCGCTGGACGGCGTGACCGAGGTCGCCGACGCGCACATCGACCGGGCCGCCCACCTCGCGCTGCGCCACCGCCTGCGCCGCGACCCGCTCGCGCCCCCGCCGGGCGGCGGGCGCGACCCGTCGATCGACGAGGCGCTGGAGTCCGACGCGCCCGCGGGGCCTGACACCGAGCCCGCGCCCGACGAGGCGCCCGCGCCGGCGCCCAGCGGCGCCGCGCCGCCGGCGTGGTCGCCGGACCCCGACCTCGCGGGCCCGCCGCCGCCGACCGGGCCGCCACCCGCGCCGCCCGAGCTGCCGCCCCACCTCGCCTCCCCGGCCGCGCTGCCCTCGCGCCTGCCCGAGGCCGCGCTGCTGCTCTCGCGTGGCCCGCGCGCCGCCCGGGACGCGGCGCCACGCCCCAGCGGGCGGGCGCCCGGCGGCAACCTCGCCGTGCTCGACGCCCGCCCGGCCCGCGCCGACGACGCGATCGCGATCCTGCCGACGATCCTCGCGTCGCTGCGCGGCGACCCGCGGGCGCACACGGCGATCGCCGGCGGCGGGCGCGGCGCGCTGCTGTGCCTGATCGTCGACACGAGCGGCTCGATGGCCGCCCAGCGCCGCCTCGCGCGCGTCAAGGGGGCGCTGGAGGCGGCGGTGCGCCGTGCCTACGCCCGCCGCGACCTCGTCGCCGTGGTCGCCTTCAGCGGCGACGGCGCCCGCACGCTCGTAGCCCCCGGAGCCCCGCTGGAGCACGCCGCCACCGCCGCGCGCGACCTGCCGGCCGGCGGGCGCACGCCGCTGGCCGCCGGTATCGCCCACGCGGCCGCGCTACTCGACGACGTCGACCGGGGCAAGCTCGCCGGCCGCGCCCGCATCGCCGTGCTGCTCACCGACGGCCGCGCCGCCGATCCCCAGGGCGCCGCCCGCGCCGCGCTCGCGCGCGTGGTGGCCGCCGCCGACCGCACCGTCGTCGTCGACCTCGAGGAGGGCGGGGTGCGCCTCGGCCTCGCCGCCGAGCTGGCCGCCGCCGCAGGCGCCGACCTCACCCGCCTCGTGGCCCCCGAGATCGCCAAGTCCCACCGTCGTCCCGACCGCAGGAGCGCCGCATGAGCGACCAGACGACCCCCGAGACCCCGGCCGAGCGCCCGCCCGGCTACGTCGCGAAGTGCTCGCTGCGCGGCGCCTCCTCGTCGCAGGACCCCGAGGACGCGCCGATCGAGCGGCCCATCGGCGACGCCGCGGCGCTGGCCCGCAACAGCGCCCCGGGCGTCGACGTCCCGCACGCGCCGGGCGACCGCGGCACGGCCGAGCCGCGCCGGCGCAAGCCGCGCGACCGCCCGCTGCTCGTCGTCGTGACCGGCAACGGCAAGGGCAAGTCGACCTCGGCCTTCGGGATGCTCCTGCGCTCCTGGAACCGCGACTACCGCTGCGGCGTCGTGCAGTTCATCAAGTCGGGCCGGTGGAAGGTCGGCGAGCAGCGTGCGGCCGAGGCGCTGGGCGGCATCGACTGGATGAAGATGGGCGACGGCTGGTCGTGGATCTCCAAGGACCTCGTGGAGTCGGCCGACCTGGCCAGGGCGGCCTGGGAGCAGGTCAAGCAGTTCGTCGCGGACGAGCGCTACGAGTTCCTCCTGCTCGACGAGTTCACCTACCCGCTGAAGTGGGGCTGGGTCGACGTGGACGAGGTCGTCGAGGTGCTCACCGGCCGCACGGGCTTCCAGCACGTCGTGATCACCGGCCGCGACGCCCCGCAGGCGCTGATCGACGCGGCCGACCTCGTCTCCGAGGTCACGCTCGTCAAGCACCAGATGGCACAGGGCATCCGCGGCCAGCAGGGCATCGAGTGGTAGGAGCCGAGCTCCTCGTGATCCTCGACGGGGCCAGCGAGCCGCTTCACGGCGCGCGGCCCACGAGCCTCGAGCGCGCCCGCACCCCGGCGCTCGACGCGCTCGCGCGTGACGGCAAGCTCGCGCGCGTCCGCACCGTCCCGGAGGGCCTGCCCGCCGGCTCGGAGTCGGCCATCCCGGTCCTGCTGGGGTGGACGCCGGCCGAGCCCGTCGACCGCGCGAGCATCGAGGCGGCGGCGCACGGGATCGCCGTCGCCCCGGGGCAGCGTGCGTGGCGCGTCGACGTGCGCGCGCCAGACGGGACGCGGGGCGGTGCCGCGGCCACGCGCGAGGCCGCCCGCGCCCTGGCCGCCGCCGCGCCCGGTTACGCCTTGCACCGGCTCGCGGGCCACCGGCTGCTGCTCGTCGGCGCCGCGCCGGCGCCCCGCACGGCGCACGCCGCCCACCTGCGCCTGTGGCCCGAGGGCGCGGTGCTCCCGCGCGCGCTGGGCGCGAACTCCGTCGTCGTCGCGGCGCGCGGCGCGGCGTGCGGCATCGCGACCCTGCTCGGGGCGAGCGTCGTCGTCCCGCCCGGTGCGACGGGTGACGACACCACCGACCTGCACGCCAAGGCCGGCGCCGCCGCCGCGGCCCTGGACGGCGGCGCCGCGCGCGTCGTCGTGCACGCTGCCGGCGCCGACGAGGCCGCGCACACGCTCGACACCGCGGCCAAGGTCGCCTTCCTCGAGCGCGCCGACCGCGAGCTCGTCGCGCCCTTGGCCGCGGCGGCCGCGCGCGCCGGCGCCGTGTTGCGGATCTGCCCCGACCACGGCTGCGACCCGGCCACCGGCGCGCACGACGCGCACCCCGTCCCGCACCTCACCTGGAGCGGGCCGGCCGTCGGGGGATCGCGCACGGCGCGGCGCCTGACCGAGCGCGACGCCGCCGCGCTCGACGTGCTCGACCTCACGACGCCGCTGGTGCCCGCGTGATCCCGCGCATCGTCGTGGCCGGCACGAGCTCGGGCGCGGGCAAGACCACGGTCGCCTGTGGCCTGATCGGCGCCCTGCGCGCCCGCGGGATGACCGTGCAGGGCTTCAAGGTGGGCCCTGACTACATCGACCCCAGCCACCACGCGCTCGCGTCGGGCCGCCCCGGGCGCAACCTCGACGCCTTCCTCAGCGGACCCGAGCTGATGGCCCCGCTCGTGCGCCACGGCTCGGCCGGCGCCGACATCGCCGTCATCGAGGGCGTCATGGGCCTGTTCGACGGCGCCTCGGGCCGCGGCGAGCTCGCCTCGACCGCGCACATCGCCAAGCTGCTCGGCGCCCCGGTCCTGCTCGTCCTGGACGCCGCCGCGATGGCCCGCTCGGCCGCGGCGATGGTCCACGGCTTCCGCACCTTCGATCCCGACGTCGACGTCGCCGGAGTGATCTTCAACAAGGTCGGCTCCGACATCCACGAGCAGCTGCTGCGCGAGGCGCTCGAGGGCAGCGGCCTGCCCGTGCTCGGCGCCCTGCGCCGCGACGAGCGCGTCGTCACGCCCGAGCGCCACCTCGGCTTGGTCCCGGTGGCCGAGCGCGAACGCGACGCGCGCGCGGCTCTCGACGCGCTGGCCGCCGCGATGGCCGCGCACGCCGACCTCGACGAGGTCGTCCGCCTCGCGGGCACGGCGCCGCGCAGCACCGGCCCGGCCTGGTCGGCGGAGGCCGAGGCGCCCGTCGCGGCCGAGACGCGCATCGCCATTGCGCGCGGCCCCGCGTTCTCCTTCCACTACCAGGAGAACCTCGAGCTGCTCGAGGGCGCGGGCGCCGAGCTGCACAGCTTCGACCCGATGACCGACGCCGCGCTGCCCGAGGACGCCGGCGCGCTCGTGCTCGCCGGCGGCTTCCCCGAGGTCTTCGGCGAGCAGCTCGCGGCCAACACCCCACTGCGTGAGCAGGTGCGCGCCTTCGTCGCCTCGGGCCGACCGGTGCTCGCCGAGTGCGGCGGGCTGCTCTACCTCTGCGCCGACCTCGACGGCCACGAGATGTGCGGCGCGCTGCCCGCGCGCGCGACGATGACCGGGCGGCTGACGCTGGGCTACCGCGAGGCGGTGGCCACGGCCGCCACGCCGTGGCTCGCCGAAGGCGAGGCGGTCCGCGGGCACGAGTTCCACTACTCCAGGGTCGAGGCGCTCGCGCCCGGCACGCCGAGCGCGTGGCGGCTGACGACGCGCACGTTCGAGCGCACCGAGGGCCTGGTCCGGGGCGGCGTCCAGGCCGGCTACCTGCACGTGCACTGGGCCGCGCACCCGCGCCTCGCGCAGGCGTTCGCCGCCGCGGCCGCCGTCGGCGCGCCGGCCGAGCTCGACGGCACCCCGGGGTGAGCCTGACCGTCGTTATCGGCGGCACGCGCTCGGGCAAGAGCGCCCACGCCGAGACGCTGGCCGCCGCGACCGGGCTGCCGGTGCGCTACGTCGCCACCGCTGATGCGACGGACGAGACAATGCGGGCGCGGATCGACGCCCACGTCGCGCGGCGCCCCGCCGGCTGGCGGGCCGCCGAGGCCGGCGTCGCGCTCGCCGCGGCCGTGGCCGGCGGCGCCGGCGAGTGCGTCCTGCTCGACGGGCTCGGCCCGTGGATCGCCACGCGCCTGCACCGGGCGGGCGCGTTCGCCGACCCGCACGCCCTGGCCGCCGAGGGCCCGCGAATCCTCGCCGAGGTCGACGCCACGGCCCGCGCGCTGCACGAGGCCGCCGCCGCGATCGTCGTGGTCGAGCAGGCCGGCGCGGGGGTGCTGCCCGCCGACGCCGCGTCGCGAGCCTGGCTGGACCTGCTCGGCGAGGCAACCCAGCGCCTGGCCCGGGACGCGGATCGCGTGGAGTTCGTGGTGGCCGGGCGGGCGCTCACGATCGCCGGCGGCCCCCCGCCGCCGCCCGACCCGGCGCTGCGCGGCCACGGCGATCGCGACGTGGCCCCCGGGGACGCCGACCACGCCGTCAACGTGGTCGCGGGCGGCCCGCCGCCCTGGCTGCGGACCGCCTTGGAGGCGGCCCTGGCGGACGCCGTGAGCCACTATCCCTCCGAGGACGACGCCGTCGCCGCGCTCGCCGCTCAGCACGGCCGCGACGCGCGCGAGATCGTGCCCACCAACGGCGCCGCCGAGGCGCTCTGGCTGCTGGGCCCCGCGCTGAGGCCCCGTCTCGCCGCCTGCGTGCACCCGGCGTTCACCGAGACCGAGGCGGCCCTGCGCGCGCACGGCGTCGGGGTCGTGCGCGTGGCGCGCGACCCCGCCCGGGACTTCGCGCTGGACCCCGCCCGAGTGCCGGAGGCGGCTGACCTGGTCGTCGTCGGCCATCCGGCCTCGCCGAGCGGGACGCTGGATCCGCAGAGCGCCCTGCTCGCCCTGCGCCGCCCCGGGCGGATCGTCGTCGTCGACGAGGCGTTCATGGACCTCGTCCCCGGCGAGCCGGGCACGCTCGTGCGCACGGCGCTCGATGACGTGATCGTCGTGCGCTCGCTGACCAAGGCACTGAGCGTCCCGGGCCTGCGCGTGGGCTACGCGGTCGCGCCGCCAGCGCTGGCCGAGCGCCTGCGCGCCGTGCGCCCGCCGTGGACGGCCAACGCGCTGGCCCTCACCACCCTCGTCGCCGCCGCCGCGCACCCGGTCGAGCTGGCGGCCATCGCCGAGCGTGCCGGCGCCGAGCGCGAGGACCTCGCGGCCCGGCTGCGCGCGATCGACGGCGTGCGGACGTGGCCGGGCGCGGCGAACTTCGTGCTGATCGAGGCCGCCGACGGCCCCGCCCTCGTCGCCGCGTTGCGCGCCCGGCGCGTCGCCGTGCGCCCGGCCGCATCCTTCCCCGGCCTCGACGATCGCCACATCCGCGTCACCGCGCGCGACCCCGAGCGCAACGCCCGCGTGGCCGAGGCCGTGGCCGCCGCCGTGGGGCTCGCGGCGTGAGGCTCACGGTGGTGGGGATCGGCGCCGACGGGTGGGCCGGCCTCGGCGAGGCCTCGCACCGCGCGCTGGCCGCGGCCCCGCTGATCCTCGGCGCCGAGCGCCAGCTGGCGCTGCTGCCGGCCGAGGTGACCGGCGAGCGCCGGGCGTGGCCGTCGCCGATGGAGCCAGCGGTGGACGAGGCGGCGGCCGGCGCGTTCGGCGACGCGACCGTGCTGGCCAGCGGCGACCCGATGCTGCACGGCATCGGCGCGATGCTCGTGCGCAAGGCCGGCGCCGAGCAGGTCGATGTGCTGCCCCACCCCTCCTCCTTCGCCCTCGCCTGCGCCCGCCTGCGCTGGCCGCAGGCCGAGGTCGAGCTCGTCAGCGTCGTCGCGCGGCCGCCCGAGGTGGTGATCCGCGCCCTGCAGCCGGGCCGGCGGATCGTCGCGCTCGTGACCGGCGCCGGCGGCGCAGCCGCGGTGGCGCGCGTGCTGACCGAGCGCGGCTTCGGCGCTAGCCCGCTCATCATCCTCGAGCAGCTCGGCGGGGCGCAGGAGCGGCGCGTCGACACCACCGCCGAGCAGGCGACCGGGCTCACCGCCGGCCCGCTGTACGTCGTGGCGATCGCCGTTGCCGGCGCCCCCGGCCATCCCCGCACGCCCGGGCTGGCCGACGACGCCTTCGTCTCCGACGGCCAGCTCACCAAGCGCCACGTCCGGGCCGTCACCGTGGCCGCGCTCGGGCCGCGGCCGGGCGAGCTGCTGTGGGACGTCGGCGCGGGCAACGGCTCGATCGCCGTCGAGTGGCTGCGCGCCGAGGCCTCGGCACGGGCGATCGCCATCGAGGCCCGCGAGGACCGCGCCGCGCGCATCGCCGAGAACGCGCTCGCCCTCGGCGTCCCCGAGCTGCGGGTCGTGAGCGGTACGGCCGCCGCGGCGCTCGCGGGCCTGCCCGCCCCCGACGTCGTCTTCCTAGGGGGCGGAATCACGCGCCCCGGCGTGCTCGACGCCTGCTGGGCCGCGCTGCCCCCCGGCGGGCGCCTCGTGGCGAACACGGTCACGCTCGAGGGCGAGCAGGCCGTCGTCGCCGCGCAGCGCGACCGCGGCGGCACGCTGGCCCGTATCAACATCAGCCACGCCGATCCCGTCGGCGCCTTCACGGGCTGGCGCGCGCAGATGACCGTCGTCCAGTGGTCCACCACCAAGGAGCCCTGACCCGCGTGGCCGCCACCGTCCACTTTATCGGCGTGGGACCCGGCGCCCCCGACCTGCTCACGTTGCGCGCCCAGCGCCTGATCGCCGCCGCTCCGGTCTGTCTCTACGCGGGCGCGCTTGTGCCCGAGGAGATCCTGGCCCACGCCCCGCACGGCGCCCGGCTCGTCGACACGCAGGACCTCGAGCTCGACGAGATCGTGGCCGAGTACGTCGCCGCCCACGAGCGGGGGGCCGACGTGGCGCGCCTGCACTCCGGCGACCTGTCGCTCTTCAGCGCCGCGGCCGAGCAGATGCGCCGGCTCGACAGGCTCGGCATCGCGTGGGACGTGACGCCCGGCGTGCCCGCCTTCGCCGCGGCGGCCGCCGCCCTGCGCTGCGAGCTGACCGTCCCCGAGGTCGCCCAGACCGTGATCCTGACGCGCTACGGCAAGCGCGCCTCGGCGATGCCGCCCGGCGAGGAGCTCGCGGGGCTGGCCGCCCACGGCACCACGCTCGTCATCCACCTCGGCACGCAGGCCATCGAGGAGATCGCCGCGACCGTCGCGCCGCACTACGGCGGCGACTGCCCGGCCGCCATCGTGGCCCGCGCAAGCTGGCCCGACGAGCTCGTCCTGCGCGGCACCGTCGCGACCATCGCCAGGCTCGTGCGCGAGGCCGGGATCCGGCGGACGGCGACGATCGTCGTCGGCCCGGCCCTGGCCCCACGCGGCTTTCGCGACAGCCACCTCTACTCCAAGGCCCGCGACCGCACCGGGACGGGCTAGTGCGCCGGCTGCTGCTGATCGGCATCGGCGCGGGCGACCTCGACCACGTCACCGTGCAGGCCGTGAACGCGCTGAACCGCTTCGACGCCCTCTTCGTGGTGACCAAGGACGGCGCCGACGAGCTCGTCGCGATGCGCCGCGCGGTCGTCGCGCGCCATCGCACGGCCGGGCCGCACCGCACCGTGGCACTGGCCGACCCGCCCCGCCCGTGGCGCGACGCGCCCGACTACCGGGCGGCGGTCGCCCGCTGGCGCGAGGAGCGCGCCGCGCTGTGGGAGGCCGCGCTGCGCGACGAGCTGCGCGACGGCGAGACCGGCGCGTTCCTCGTCTGGGGCGACCCGTCGCTGTACGAGTCCACGCTCGCGGTCGCCCAGGAGATCGCGGGGCGCGGGGAGCTGCACCTGGATCTCGAGGTCATCCCGGGCGTCAGCTCCCTGCACGCGCTGACCGCTCGCCATCGCATCCCGCTCAACCGCGTGGGCCGCTCCGTGCTGATAACCCCCGCGCGACTGCTCACCGACGGCCTGCCCGAAGACGTCGACGACGTCGTGGTCATGCTCGACGCCGGCACCGCCCTGGCCGCGCTGGACCCCACAGGCCTGGACATCTACTGGGCCGCCTACCTCGGCACCGACGACGAGCTGCTCATCAGCGGTGCACTGGCCGACGTCGGCGGCGAGATCGCCGAGGCCCGCGCGCGGGCGAAGGCCCGCAAGGGCTGGATCTTCGACATCTACCTGCTGCGCCGCCGGTGAGCAGGCGCGTGCTGATTCTCGGCGGGACCGCCGAGGCCCGTGCGCTCGCGCAGCAGCTCGACGACGCGGCCGTGCCGGTCATCTCCTCGCTCGCCGGTCGCGTCGCCCGGCCCCGGCTGCCCGTCGGCGAGGTGCGTGTCGGCGGCTTCGGCGGGCCCGAGGCGCTCGCCCTCTGGCTGGAGGACGAGGCCATCGCCGCGGTCGTCGACGCCACGCACCCCTTCGCGCAGCGCATCTCGGCCTCCGCGGCGCGCGCGGCGCGCGCCGCCGGGGTCGCGCTGCTGCGCCTCGAGCGCCCCGGCTGGCAGGCCGCCGACGACGACCGTTGGCTCTGGGTCGACGACCTGGCCGCGGCGGCGGCCGCGCTCGCGCAGCTCGGGGCGCGGCGCGTCCTGCTCACGACAGGGCGCCAGGGCCTGGAGGCCTTCACCGCCGACGACTCCCGCTGGTTCCTCATCCGCTGCGTCGACCCGCCCGAGGTCGCGCTGCCACCGCACCGCGAGGTGCTGCTGGACCGCGGCCCGTACACGCTGGAGGGCGAGCGGAGCCTCGTCGATGCGCACGGGATCGACGTGGTCGTCACCAAGGACAGCGGGGGCGCGCTGACCGAGGCCAAGCTGCACGCCGCGCGCGAGCGCGGGCTGCCGGTCGTGGTCGTGCGCCGCCCCGCGCGCGAGGACGTCAAGACCGTGCGCGCGGTCGCCGACGCCGCGGCCTGGGCGCGGCGTCAGGCGTCGGGGTAGCTGCGCGGGGTGTAGACGCGATCGGTCCCCGCGCCGTCGCGGGCCGCGATCACGCGCGTCGTCGAGGCACCGACGATCAGCAGGGTGCGCATGTCCACGGCGCCAGCGTCCAGCGTGCCGAGCGTCGCGACGGTCACGGCCTCCGTCGCGGAGCCCACGGCGCGGGCGACCACGACCGGCGTCGCCGGCGCCCGGTGGCGGCCCAGCACCTCGAGGGCACGGTCGATCTGGTCGCGCCGGTCCCTGGAGGCGGGGTTGTAGAGGGCCACGGCCATGTCGGCGCGGGCCACCGCCTCCAGGCGCTGCTCGATCGCGGCCCAGGGCTTGAGGATGTCCGAGAGCGAGATGACCGCGAAATCGTGGCCCAGCGGCGCCCCGACCCGCGACGCGGCGGCCTGCATCGCCGACAGCCCCGGCACGACGCGCACCTCGACATCGCACAGCGGCGCCGGCGCCCCATCGAGCGCCTCGAGCACGGCCGAGGCCATGGCGAAGATGCCGGGGTCGCCGGAGGAGACAACGGCCACCCGCGCGCCGCCGGCGGCCAGTTCGAGCGCGTGGCGGGCGCGATCGGCCTCGACGCGGTTGTCGGTGGCGAAGCGCCGCTGGCCGCGGCGGGCCGGCACGCGGTCGACGTAGGTCTTGTAGCCGACGAGCACGTCGGCGGAGGCCAGCTCGGCCTGGGCCTCGGGCGTCAGCCACTGCCCGCCCGCGGGCCCGAGCCCTACGACGGCCACGCGCCCCGGCCGCGCGGCGCCGGCCTCGCGCCCGTCGGCGGTCGGAACGAGCACGAGCGACATGTACGGCACGTCCGCCGCGTCGACGTCGCGCAGCGGCGCGGTGCGCTCGCCGGCCGCGCTGGCGCGCTCGACGTACACCGCGCGCTCCGCGACGCCGGCCGCCTCCGCCGCGTCGCGCACGCCGGGGAAGGTCCGCCCCAGCTTCATGACGACGGCGGCGTCCGCCGCGCGCAGCCGCGTGGCCAGCTCGTCCTGCGACAGCGTCCCGGGCAGGATGGTCAGCACGTCGTCGCGCTTGACCAGCGGTGTGCCGGCGGCGGCAGCCGCCGCGCTGAAGGACGTGACGCCCGGCACGACCTCGGTGACGTAGCGGCCGGCGAGCCGGTCGTGCAGGTACATGTAGGAGCCGTAGAAGAACGGGTCGCCCTCACAGAGGACGACCACGTCGCGGCCCGCGTCGAGGTGGTTCGCGAGCTCGGCGGCGCTGGCGTCGTAGAAGTCGGCGATCGCCGCCTCGTAGCCGCCCGGGTGGTTGCTGGGCTCGATCGTGATCGGGTAGGTCAGCGCGATCTCGAGTACGCCGGCGCGCATGTGCGGCCCCGCGATGGCCCGCGCCACGCCGGTGGCGCCGGCCCGCGGCGCGATCGGGTAGGCGATGACGTCGGCGGCGGCGATGACGCGCGCGGCCTTCACGGTCACGAGGTCGGGGTCGCCGGGGCCCACGCCGACCCCGAAGAGCCGCCCGCGCGTCATTCGGCGGGGCTGGCCAGCGCGTTGATCGCCGCCGCGGCCACCGCGCTGCCGCCGCGGCGGCCATGGACGACAACGTACTCCAGGCCGCCGCCGTGCTCGGCCAGCGCCGCCTTGGACTCGGCCGCGCCGATGAACCCCACCGGGACGCCGATCACCGCGGCGGGGGGCGCGACGCCCTGGTCGACGAGCTCGAGGAGGCGGAATAGCGCCGTGGGCGCGTTGCCGACGACGACCACGGAGCCGTCCATGCGTTCGCGCCAGAGCTCCAGCGCGGCCGCCGTTCGCGTCGTGCCCAGCTCGGCGGCCAGCGCCGGCACGGCCGGGTCCGTCAGGGTGCACACGACCTCGTTATCTGCCGGCAGCCGCGAGCGCGTGACCCCGGAGGCGACCATCGACGTGTCGCACAGGATCGGCGCCCCGTCGCGCAGCGCCCGCGCGCCGGACTCCCCGAAGCTTGACGACGCCGCGACGTCGCCGGCCAGGTCGACCATTCCGCAGGCGTGGATCATCCGCACGACGACGCGCTCGAGGATCGGTTCGAGGCCGTTGAGCTGCGCCTCGGCGCGGATCGTCGCGAAGGACAGGCGGTAGATCTCGGCGCCGTCGCGGATGTAATCGCTCATGCGCCGCGCCCCAGGGCGCCGAGCGCGGCGCCCGCGTCGGGGACGGTCCGCTCGCCGGCGGCGTCCTCGATGGTGAGCCCCGCCTCGTGGGCGGTGATCGCGACGGCGCCGGGCGGGCGTCCGCAGCCGCGCTCGCAGGCCGCCCAGTGCTCGGCGTGCGCGTTGCGCGGGCGCGCCTGCGCGCGAGCGATCGCCGCGGCCCGGACATCCACACGCGCACGCACGCACCCACCTTTGCCGGCGCAGGCCGAGAGGCCCGCCCATCCCGACGCCGGCGACGTGACGAAGCCGGCGTCCTCGAGCGCGCCGAGCAGGGCCGGCGCCCTTAACGGCGCGACGTCGAGGAACGTGAGCGTGCGCCGGGGCGAGAGGCGCACGTCATCGCCGGCGAGGCGCGCGACCGCGTCGAGCATCGCGACGTCGAGTCGCCCCAGCGGCGGCAGCGCCGTGACCGCGACGCGCCCGTCGGCCTGCTCGGACGCGCCCGGGGCCGGGGCGTCGCCGCGGTCGGCGGCGCCCCCGTCCACGAGCGTCGCGCCGATCTGGCCCGCCACCGTCGCGGCGCCGCCGGGCAGGTCCGCGATCCGCCACGCGTCGCCGGCGAGCGCGAGGAACGCCCGCGCCGCCTCCAGCGCGAGCTCTTCGTCGCCGTGGCGGTCGGTCGGCGCGCCCGAGAGCACGAGCCGGAAGCCCCCGTCGCGCTGCGCGACGAGGGCGACGTCCGCCTCGCGGCCGCCCAGTGTGGCGCTCGCGTCGTCGACGGCGAAGAGGAAGCGGCCCGGCAGTCGGCTGAGGGCCGGGTCGGCACACAGGCGGGCGTCCAGGCACGCCACCAGGGCGTCGGTGGGCGCGAGAGCGGCCGGGTGGCGGGCGCCCAGCGGGCTCGCCGCGATGTTGCGCGCGCGGTCGTGCTCGAGCGAGCGCAGCAGCCCGGAGGACCACAGCAGGTCGGCGATGGCGGGGCCGGCATCCTTTGGCAGGCCCCGCACCTGGAGGTTGGCCCGCGCGGTGAGCTCGAGCAGGCCGTTGCCCAGCATCGCGGCCTCGCGGACCGCGCGGAACGCCGTGGCCGGCAGCACCCCGCCGGGCAAGCGCACGCGCGCCAGCAGCCCGTCTCCGGACTGATGCAGGCGAAGGACGCCAGGGCAGCGATCGGCGAGCGGGCGTGCCACGACGGCCGGGTGGGCGGCACGACCTGGGAGCATCAGGGCCAGCATAACCGTGCCCCTCTCCCGCGGATTTGTGGCGGGCCGCGCCCGCGACTATGCTGCGGTCGACGTGTGACGGAGCGAGGAAGCCGGTGCGATACCGGCGCGGTCGCGCCACTGTGACCGGCTCATGAGAGCCGGAAGCCAGACACTCCGCCGCCACACGGCCCATCACCAACGACGGGACGCGTGATCCCGTAGGAAGGCCGCCCACATGTCTGAAGCGATCGTCGAGCGAGGAGCAGCGCATCCGCCGGTTCCGGTGGTCTCCGCACGCGAGGTGCTGCCTTACGCGCTGCTTGCGGGCATCCTGCTGATGCTGCTCCTGTACTTCGTCGGTGCCGAGGAGGGCGCCTCGTCGCTCATCGGCGGCAGCAGCGTGCACGAATGGGTGCACGACGCGCGGCACCTGCTCGGCTTCCCCTGCCACTAGGGATCCGGCCATGACTCGGCCCCTGCTCGTGCGGGGCATGCTGGTCGGAGTCTCCGCCGGCCTGCTCGCGTACGCGTTCTCGCGCGTCTTCGGTGAGTCTCAGGTCCAGCACGCCATCGACTTCGAGAACCACCTCGCGCGCCTGCGCCACGAGCCCGCGGGCCACGCGGTCGTCTCACGTGGGCTGCAGCGCTCCTTCGGCCTGCTGACGGGGACCGTCGTGACGGGCGTCGCCCTCGGCGGGACCTTCTCGCTGGCCTTCGCCTACGCCTACGGCCGCATCAGCGCGATGGGCCCGCGCGCGACGGCTGCGGTCCTCGCGGCCGGCGCCTACCTGACGATCGTGCTGGTGCCCTTCACGAAGTACCCGGCCAACCCGCCCACGATCGGCAACCCCGACACGATTGGGCGGCGCACCGTCGCCTACTTCCTGATGATCGCCATCTGCGTGCTCGGCGCGATCGCCGCCGCGCGCATCCGCCGCCAATTGCTGCCGCGCCTCGGGGCATGGAACGCGGCGCTCGTCGCCCTGGCCGGCTTCGTTGTCGTCGTCGGCGCGGCCCAGCTGATCCTGCCGGCATTCCACGAGACGCCCGCCGGGTTCCCGGCCGACGTGCTCTACCGCTTCCGGCTCGCGTCGCTCGGGATCAACCTGACGCTCTGGACGACGATAGGTCTCGGCTTCGGCGCCGCCGCCCAGCGGCTGCTCGTCCTGAAGAAGAGCGGTGGATCCGCCCTCGCGACTGCGGCCCGGGTCTGAGCGTCGCGGCGAGCCGCACGTGCTGGGATCAGCTAAATTCGAGCGGAGGCCGCTGACGGTTGGGCTGGTACACCCAGACGCTGTTGTTTGCGGTCTTCGATGACGGTGCGGATGGCGTCCCAGTCGATGTTTTTGAAGTTGTGCATGGGACAGTACTTGGGTCCGCACATGGAGCAGAACTCGGCGCTCTTGAAGTAGTCGTCGGCGAGTGTCTCGTCGTGCATGGCCTGCGCGGTCTCGGGGTCGAGCGACAGCTCGAACTGCCGACGCCAGTCGAATGAGAAGCGGGCCTGCGAGATCTCGCGGTCCCATGTGGCGGCGCGCGTGTTGCCGCGGGCGACGTCGGCGGCGTGCGCGGCGATGCGGTAGGCGATCATGCCCTGCTTGACGTCTTCGGCGTTTGGCAGCCCGAGGTGCTCCTTCGGGGTGACGTAGCAGAGCATCGAGGTGCCGTGCCAGCCGACGATCGCCGCCCCGATCGCCGAGGTGATGTGGTCATAGCCCGGAGCGATATCGGTCACCAGCGGGCCCAGCGTGTAGAACGGCGCCTGCTGGCAGACCTCCTGCTGGCGGCGCACGTTCATCTCGAGCTGATCGAGCGGAATGTGCCCGGGCCCCTCGACCATCACCTGGACGTCGCGCTCCCAGGCGCGGGCGGTCAGCTCACCCAGCGTGTCGAGCTCGGCGAACTGCGCGGCATCGGAGGCGTCGGCGATCGAGCCGGGACGCAGCCCGTCGCCCAACGAGACCGAGACGTCGTAGCAGCGGAAGATCTCCAGGATGTCGTCAAAGCACTCATACAGCGGGTTCTCCTGCTTGTGGTGGACCATCCAGCGCGCCAGGAGCCCGCCGCCGCGCGACACGATCCCGGTCGTGCGGTGCTGGCACAGCGGCAGGTGCTCGAGCCGCACGCCGGCGTGGATGGTCATGTAGTCAACGCCCTGCCTGGCCTGGTGCTCGATGGTGTCGAGCAGCAGCTCTGCGGTCAGGTCCTCGACGGCTTGGACGCGCTCGAGCGTCTGATAGATCGGCACCGTGCCGATCGGCACGGTCGCGACGTCGATGATCGCTTGGCGGGTCTCGTCGATGCGCTTGCCAGTCGACAGGTCCATGACAGTGTCGGCACCCCAGCGCTGCGAGAGGTGCAGCTTGTCGACCTCCTCCTCCAGCGACGAGCTCGTCGGCGAGTTGCCGATGTTGGAGTTGATCTTGACCCGCGCCTTCAAGCCGATCGCCATCGGATCGAGGGCCCGGTGGTTGATGTTGGCCGGGATGATCATCCGTCCGCGCGCCACCTCCTCGCGGATCAGCTCGGCCGGCAGGACCTCGCGCTCGGCGACGCGCAGCATCTCCGGCGAGACGACCCCCTGCCGGGCGCTGCGCATCTGCGTGCGGCACGTTGCGGTGGACGGAAACGACGAACGGTGTGGCATGAGGTTCTCCCTTCGCCGGCATGACCCGGATCAGGTTCGGCGGGTCGGCGCACGATGCGCCCTCTCAGCCCCAGAAGGACTCCCCGAATGGATGACCACAGCCTATGCCTTTCGCGGGTTCGCACCCACCGTGGTCGACGGGCTGGAGTGCGGGACTACTGAAGGCCTCGCCATGTCGCCGCGGATCGCCACGGGACCTACGGAACCGAAGGTCTTGATCACGGCCAGCGCCGCCGTTGCCATGGCGCGTGCTTCGGCGACGTCGTTGGTCCAGACGGTGTGGGGAACGGCGAAACCGACCTGGCGCGCGATCGTCAGTTGTTTCGCCTTGTCTTCGGACGCCTTGATCGCCGACGGTGGGGAAATCCAGCGCGGTCCGGGGACTGCGGCCAGCCCTTCCGCGAACGCCTGCCACTGGTCGACCAGAGCCTGTTGCTCGCCCATGGATAGTTGCTCGGCTGGCAGCTCGTCGCCGCGCCGCTCGCCGAACCGCTCGTCCTCCGCCGCATCAACCGCGCCCGCCTCTTCTAGGATCTCGGCCGCGATCCGTTCGTAGTCGCGGGTCGCGTGCTGCGACGCGTTCGCGTGCACCTTCGTGCCGTCGACCGCGACGACGCCGACCTCGACCAACCCGGCCTCGGCGCAGAGCGCCAGCACCTCGCCGAACAACCCGGCCAGCGCAGTTTCATGGCGCTGGCGGAACCTGGCGATCGTCGTGCGATCCGGCGCCTGGTTCACGCAGATCACGCGCGTCGCGACATCTTCCAGACAGCGCCGCTCGATCCGCCGCGAGACCGCTCGCCGATCGCGTACACGTAGAGCAACAGCGCCACCATCATCGCCGGATCGTGCGCCGCCCGACCATGCCCGTCAGCCCGGTAAGCGGCACAGAACGCGCCCAGATCAAGCTCCCCGACCGCGTCGATCACAAACCACGCGAGATGGCCCTCCGGCAACCACTCCCGCAAGCTCGGCGGCAACAACAACTCCTGCTCACGATCACACCCAATGAAGCTCTGTCCCATGCCCAAATCGTCCCCACCGACACGGACAGACCCACCGCTTTACGCAACAGCCACCGCGGGAAGCGGGCATCGTCAGTCACGACTCGGTGTCCCGCTGAGGTCCGGTTGTGCGACTCGATCCGAGCACGTGCGAAGGATGATTCTGGGAGTGACGAGGAGTGTTTGTCGCTCAGCCGTTCGGTCGTACGCCGACGTGAACGTGGTTGTGGTGGTTTCCGCTTTGGTTGGTCTTCCAGATGCATTGGATTCGTAGCCCGGCGTGGTGGAGCGTGTACAGGCCGCCCTGCTGGGCTTCGCGGACGGCCTGAGGCGGCGGGACGCCGGCGACGATCAGGCAGGCGGTCATCAGGTGGTCGCCGGTGGGGCTGTCGTCGGTGCCGTGGTTGGCGGCCATGCCGAGGTCGGCGGCTTGGCCGGTCCAGTGGTCTGAGACGTTGCCGTCGACGGTGTACTCGCTGTGGTTGGTGCCGGTGGAGATGACGATCGGTTTGCCGTGCAGGCCGGCCATCTGCGCGACGTAGCGCAGGATGTCGGGCTGCAGGCCGACGCCGGGGCGATTGGCGCCGGGGGCGACGACCACCTTGCCGCACTACAAACACTGGGCCACGCGCCAGTACCTTCACCTCGCCGAGGACGGCCAGGCGCTGGCTTACGGAGCCGACAACACCTACCGCGTGGTCGGGCTCGCACCCGCAATCGTCCGAGCCTTCGCCGGCTGGGAGTGTTCGTCCCCTCCTGCACAACACGTTCGAGCCCTCCAGACGGCCGTTACCGCGGCGCGCGGCGTGACGACCAATGCGGTGTCGGCGAGCCTCGGCAGCTGACGGAGCCAACAGTGCCTACTGCGGGTCGCGCTCACGAATCGCGTCTCAGCGAGCCACCTAAACCAGCTTCCTCGGGAGAAAAACCCAGGAGAAATGGAATCGCTATTCTCGCCGGCGAGCGCAACAGGCTCCATTTGGAGGCCTTTCAAACGCGCCCGAGAGGATTCGAACCTCTGACCTTCGGTTCCGTAAACCCCCATTTGCAGGGGGAACGCGTGTGTTTGCGGGACGGCGGGTTCTGTGAGAGCTCGTGAAGCGACCACACATTTGCTCAGTTCGGGACATAGCCTGGGACACGCTTCTGTCGTTGTGAGAAGCGCGCCACCAACGAGTCGGATCTCAGCACTGGGAGGAGCCACCCGGCGTTCTGGCGCAGACGAGGCAGGGCAGCCCCGAGCGGGCAGCCCCGTCACGCACGACTCGATCCGTCAACCGTCGCGGGGGCAAGCGCGGCACTCGCCCAGACCGAGATCTCTCTGGAGTGCCCCCGGTTTTTCGGACGCCTGAGGGCTGGGTCTGTCGGGGCCCGGCTGGGGGATGTTCAGCGTGGTGAATCATTAGGGGCGGCGGCCGTATCCGCCGGAGTTCAAGCGTGAGGCGGTCGAGTTGTATCGCCGGTCGGGGAAGCCGCTGGCGGTGATCGCTGGCGAGCTCGGGGTCGCGGTCGAGTCGTTGCGCTCGTGGAACAAGCGCCATGAGATTGATGTCGGTTTGCGGGAGGGTCTGAGGAGCGTTGAGCGCGAGGAGCTGCGGGAGCTCAAGCGCAAGCTGCTCAGGACCGAGCAGGAGCGCGATCTGCTCAAGCGAGCCGCGGCCTTTTTCGCGAAGGAGACCGAGATCCGGTGAGTGTCTACCGGTTCATCTCGGCGGAGAAGGCCCGCACCCCGGTCTCCATGTGCTGCCGGTTGCTCGAGGTCAGCCGCTCGGGTTACTACGACTGGGCGCGCAGGGCGCCCAGCGACCGCGCGTTGAACGATGCGTGGCTGACCGACGTGATCAAACGCATCCACTGCGAGAATCGCAGGGTCTACGGCGCTCGGCGCATTCACGCTGAGCTGCGGATGGCCGAGGGCGTGTTCGTGGGCCGCAAGCGCGTCGAGCGGCTAATGCGCCAGGCCGGCCTCTCCGGGCTCATTCCCAAGAAGCGAGGCAAGACCACGATCCGGGTTCCCGGCGTCCGCGTCGCCGACGATCTCGTCGAGCGGCAGTTCCGTCCCGCCGGCGTGGACGTGCTCTGGGTTGCCGACATCACCTACCTGCGGACCTGGGAAGGCTGGCTCTACCTCGCCGCCATCCAAGACGCGTTCTCGAGACGGATCGTTGGCTGGGCGATGGCTGACCACATGCGAGCCGAGCTTGTCCTCGACGCGCTGCACATGACGTTGGCGCGGCGCCGGCCCGGCCCCGGGCTCGTTCATCACTCCGATCAGGGCAGCCAGCCCGGACTCAACCGGTCGTCGCAACATCGTGTGCTTGAGCGGAACCTAGACGCTGAGGCCGACGAGTGCGCTGCGCGTGGCGGCTTGCTGGTTGGGTGAGGCGGCTGTCGTCGCGGAGGCTCGCCCGGAGGGCGGGCCGTAGCGGCGGTGGCCGCGAGTCGTCTGTCTGGGTGCCCTCCTCCCGGGGTCTGGTGCTGCCGGCGGCGTGTGCCTGTTTTACGTCCGTGTCGGCGCCGGCCCCGGTCAGGCCGCCGCTGCCAGGCGTCCGTCCAGCACCTCGGCGGGGGTTCTCCAGTCGAGTGTCTTTCGCGGCCGGGTGTTCAGAGCGGCCGCGACGGCGGCAAGGTCCTCCGCGCTGTGGCGGGCGAGGTCGGTTCCCTTGGGGAAGTACTGGCGCAGCAGCCCGTTGGTGTTCTCGTTGGTGCCGCGCTGCCAAGGGCTCTGCGGGTCGCAGAAGTAGACCTCAAGGCCGGTGTCGATGCGCAGCTTGGCGTGCTGGGCCATCTCGGCGCCTTGGTCCCATGTCAGCGACCGGCGCAGCTGATCGGGGAGCTCACCGATCGCGTCGGCGATCGCGTCGCGAACCGCCTCAGCGCCATGCCCGGTCAGCGCGGGGCCATTCTTGACCTTCGGGCCCTCGCGGCCGTCCATCGGCGGCAGGTGCAGCAGCATCGTGAAGCGGCTGCTGCGCTCGACCAAGGTGCCAATCGCAGAGCTGCCAAGCCCGAGGATCAGGTCGCCCTCCCAGTGCCCGGGAACGGCGCGGTCCTCGGCTTCGGCGGGCCGCTGGCTGATCATGACCTCGTCGGTCACGAAGTGCTTGCCGCGCCCGCAGACACGGGCGCGGGGGACGCGCAGCGCCCTCCCAGTCCGCAGGCACGCGGTCAGCTCGCGCCGCAGCGCCCCGCGGCCCTGCACGTAGAGCGCCTGATAGATCGCCTCGTGGGAGATCCGCATCGACTCATCTTCAGGGAAGTCGACCTTCAGCCGGTTGGAGATTTGCTCGGGACTCCACGCCGTTGCCCATCTGCGATCCCGCCGACGCGGTCTGTTGCGGCCCTTCCAGGGGGCCGTCACGGGCCCGGGCACCGCCGTCCGGTCGGGCCGGCGGACCTGGCCAGCAAGGCGAGCCTGAACGTACTCTCGCAGCTTGTCGTCGGCGAGAAGCTTCGCGGTCTTCGGCCGACGGGCCATCAGCTCGGCCTTCCACTGCGCGACCGACGCCCGGTAGTCGAGCTTGCCGCCACGAGTGGCCGCGTTACGACGCAGCTCCCTGGTGCCCCGGCCCCGGTTCACCGGACACTCTGGTGAACAAAGCGATCATGCCATAGCCGCGGCGAGCGCGAACAGGTGCTCGCGTGCCTCGGCGGGTTT
>JAABUM010002227.1_pt1 | contig 26578 bp, 46 predicted proteins | sample 5559161 | NCBI WGS metagenome assembly JAABUM01 (sample SAMN10711868, study PRJNA513369) | rock metagenome | isolation source: Antarctica rocks | place: Antarctica: Victoria Land, Siegfried Peak nord
GTGTTCGGCAGCAGCGCAGCGCAGCCAACGCAGCAGCCAGTGGCTACTGACATAGCGCCGGCCGCGCCAGCGGAGTGCGTCGACCCCGACGCATTCCTGAACTCGATCCTGGCGTGATTTTTTTTTTTCGTAATTTCGACTTCTGACTTTTCCAGCTTCTTCGTTTGAATTAATCCGACTTTTCCCGAGGTGTTTCAGCTTCAGTGGCGGTCAGGAAGGGATTAGTAACATAATTAATAACATCGTGTTTTTAATTAATTAATTACAAACACACCGAGTGAATTAATCTGCCCACACTGGATCATCGAAGTGATTGCCGAGACGGGGCCATCCATGTTTCCGACACGGGTGCAGCGCGCGATGGGTCGTCAATCTCTGCTGCATCGCATCCAGAAACGTTTCTTCGATCTGCGTGGAACGGCTGGTAAACTCATAAGCCAGCACCTGCCGGAAGGGCTGCGATGCGCCTGCTCACCTGGAACATCAACGCTTTGGCGAGGCGCTGGGCGGCCCGCATGTGCTGCGCTTGTGCATCATGGCATGTTGAGAAGACCCAACATGCCATGAGATAACAGAAAACATTGCTCTGCACCGCGCAGGCAGGAACGGCTCGCAATTTCGATTTGAAACACGGCTCGTTCAGAGGCTTCCTGGACCACTACCGAATCGACATCCTGTCCGTGCAGGTAATCATGGCAGACGAAGGACACCTTCAAGCGTCCATCGATGAATATTGCTGAGGAGGCGATTTCTTGAAAATCCAACGAGGTTTGCCGCTTTGGTGCATGCCGCAACCGCGCTCCCCATGTGGTGTGCAGGAGCACAAGCTGAGGGAAAACGTCCTCACAAAGGAGCAGGCTTGCGTCGATGGCTTCGAGGTCTGGCTGTGTTCTGACACAAGATCAGCACAGGCTGCACACGAAAACATTACGGCTGACCCATATGCAGATGCGTCGCGCCATCGACTGACTTGGTGTGCTACTTGGACAGAGCTTCTGGACCTTCTCGACGAAAAAGCTCGGCTACAGCGGTGCGCGCACATGTCGATATGTCTGGCCAAATGCTTTCGTCACCTATGCCACCCAGGCATTGTGCACATGGTCGCCCCGCCAAAGCTCGGACCGCGCTGCCGCAGGCGTCGCCACCTGGTGCAGGCTCGGCTACTCGGCCAAAGCAGCGCAGGTAGACTGCCTGGGATCAGAGGACGACGATTTCTGGGGCGAAGGCAGGCGAGTGTCCCAGCGCCGCAACTGGCCCAGCCACATGCATCACCCATCAGCACTGCATTCAGCAGCAGCCTAGCTCTGGCGGCCGCGCTGCAGTCTGTCTCCACAATGCCGCATAGCAGAGCGCGGCAACGCACAGCACAGCACCAGCATGTTGAGCACGGCACGGCCCGGCACGACACACGCAGCAGCCAGCCGACACGACAGCCAAGCTTGCTGATGTGTGTGCTCCAGGGTGGTGTGCACGGACCATGGGCACTTCGTGCTCATAAACGTGTACGTGCCCAACGCGGGCGGCAAGCCGGACCGCCCCCGACTGGCCACCAAGCTGGACTTCCTGCGCCTGCTCAAGGCCAAGGCGGATGAGTTTATGGCTGATGGCCGTGAGGTGCGCCACAGCAACACTTCCCAGAAAGGGTTACTGTCGCATGGCTTGGCATTCATGCAATGCTTCACTGACTCTGACAGTGGGCTTTATCAGAGCACCTGTATCAGCTGACTGGGAACGACCTCGTCACGCTTTCCTGCGTGCACACAGCACTGGAGTTGAGGCTCGCACTGGGCGGCTGCTGCAGCAAAGTTACCACCTGGGAGCCTCCAGCCGCCGAACACGATTGTACACTCTGCAGGTCATCATCGTGGGCGACCTAAACGTGGCGGCGACACAGAAGGACGCGCACCACCTGATCAAGCACGAAAAGTGCTACACCGCTGACGAGCTGGCGCTGCTGTCGGCGCTCACTTCCAGGTATGCCTTGTGATACAAAGCGTCTGCTTTTCCTGCTGCAATGCGGGCCCCTTGGCAGCGCAGATGCTCACTGCGAAGCAGATCCCAGCCTCGCACATCTGGTGCTGTAAAGGCCAAAGGACAAGCTGCGCGCTCTGTGGTAGCGTCAAGACCCACAACTGTATCTGCAGCTACACAGACGTGTGGCGGCACCTGCACCCCGACACAGACGACTGCTTCACGGTGTGGGATGAGTACACCAGCGCACGCCTCAGCAACGAGGTGCGCCTCTCCGCTGAACGTTGTCGTGTTTCGTGGTCGCTCAACACGCTCTGTGCACGTGCAACCTGTCCTCACAGCCGCCAATGCGAAATGTGCAGTGCCGATGCACGGAGCCGGCTGACACTGGTGCCCGCTGCTGTCTTGAATGCGACGCAATCATGTTCCACAGTTCCGGGCACCATCAAGAGATCTGAAAATCCTCGAAAGGGACTGCCGATCGCTACTGCAGGGCTGCAGGATAGACTTCGTGCTGGTCAGCCCGGGCCTCATGGACAAGGTGGTGTCCTGCGAGCACCTGTACAGCACGCCTCCGAAATGGTGAGCGCCGACGCCCCTCGCAATGCGCCACTTGATGCCTCCCTCTTGTGCTGTGCGCACCTTGTTTTATGTGCACCACCGAATTACACAGCGTGGCGCTGTCTGCGTGGCGCTGCCTGCGAACTTGCTGCCGAGCAAAGACACGAGCGTTCCAGTGACGCTGACGACACTGACTGTGCTATGTAGGAGCGACCACGCGGGAGTCCTCCTGGGTGCGTTTAACAGGCGCTTCACAGGCAGACACGCCGCTGTTTCTGTGCTCCCAGTATGCCGCCACCTTGGATCAGTGAAGCACTTGTGGCGCCGCGTTGCCTGTAATTCATCTCCGGTTGCAAAGTCACACTGCACAGATGAGTTGTAGCTGCACAGATCATACACAGAGAGCGTCGAAGTAAGAAATTTGATGTTGTTCCCTAGAGCTGAAGGATCTGGAGGAGACGCCGGCGGCGCCGCCGTGCGCGCTGTCCTCGCGCCGCATGAAATGCTTCAACAACCGCAGCCAGCCCAGCATCGCGTCCATCTTCGGCCGCAAGCGCCCGGCCGAGGGCCCTCCCGAGGGCGCCGCGGCAGCCGGCGGCAAGCAGCCGACCCTGCAGCGGCCCACAGGCGATGGCCCCACAGGCGGCGGGGCTGCCGCCGTCAGCAGCACTGCCGCCGTCAGCAGCAATGCCGCCGTCAGCACCGCTGCGGTGGCGGCCGCTACGGCAGCAGCAGCGGATGCCACGGTGGATCCAGCGGCGGCCGTAGACGGCGACATTGTGCCTGCTGCCATGTCCGACGCAGCAATGGCAGCAGATGCGCCGGGGCTGGCCACTGCTGCAACCGCGCCGGCAGGCGAGCAGCGCGTGAATACAGCGCCGGCTGTGCGCAGAACTAGCGCATCAGCCGCGTCCTCAGGCGACGCGTCGGCACCAGCGCCTGGCTCGAAGTCAGCTGCTGGCAAGCAGTCAGCTGGCGGCGGCGGTGGGAAGCAGAGTAGTAAAGCAAAGGCCGGCAAGGGGCCCCCACCAAAGGGCGGCATCCAGAGCTTTTTCGCAGCAAAAGCAAACCCGGCAGCAGATTAGGGTACAGTGTTTGTTGGTGGTTTATGAGAGCAGTGGGGTGACCTGAGGCTGCACTGTGTCGCAGCAAGCTTTGCTGTGAGATGCATTCTTACACTTGGAACACACCTCAGCCACCAAACAGCTCACGATTGCCTAACAAGCGTCTCACATATCTGCAACCTCTCATACTGTCTCGAAGCCGGACACCCCAGTGATGCGGCCGTGCAGGTTTTGCACGTATGCGCCGTCCATCACTTCCAGCGGCTCGTCGACAACACCCTCCAAAATGCCCGCCTGCACTTGACATAGCAAGTTGTGTCAACTGTGCAACTTCCCGCCTACGTTCGGATGCGGATGTTGTTCTGCAAATCCCCTGGCCGGGGCGCGACCGGGACGTTGAGCATTGACATGCAAAACTACTGCCTGTCATTGCATGGCTGGTTACTGACCTGAATGCCGGCGCCAATGGCGACGCACAGCTCAGGGTCCAGGCTGGTGTCTGGCGTGATGCCTGTTACATGCTCCACCAGCCGCTGCACTGCTGGCACATGTGTGCCACCCCCCACGAGCAGCGCCTTTGTGATGCGCCGCGGAGGCGGCGCAAACCTGCCCAGGTCCACGCTGCTGCCGCTGCCGTTCGCGGTCTGCTCTTCCTGGAAGGGCCTGCACCGACAGTCTCGTTAATCCATGATTTCAGCACCAGCGGCGCCTATGTCATAGCACATGTCTCTGCAGGTCCAGCAAAGCCTTGCCAGACTTGCAGATGCCTCAGGCTTGAGGGCTAGCCACATATCTGCACTCTCGACCTCACGAAACACAGCCACGTTCACGAGGGACATTCACCTGTCCGCCCACTCGAGGAAGACCGCGCTGCCGGCCCGCTCCATGGGCGCCCAGATGCGCCGCAGCAGCGGCTGTATGAGCGCCTCGAATTCCCCGCGGCTCAGCGCCGCATTGAAATAGCCGCCGTCCGGCAGCGGCACGCTGACGGCCGCCTCCTCGGCGCTGGACAGCGCGACCTTTGCCGCCTCCGCCGACGGCATAATGCCGCTGACGACCTTGTCACTGCAGCAGCCAGAGCGTGCACAAGCATGGCAGTGCTCTCACGGCATTATGCCGCTGACAGCCACAGCGTGCCGGCACAAACACGACCGTTTTCTCAACCCGCGGTTCCTTCGTCCCGCCGGCCCTTTGGACTGTGCTGCTGCACGACTCTTCGTCATGCATGACTCATCGCCACAGCACGACTCTGCCCACCTGAGGGCGTGGCCGGCCTGACGGCACTGCTGCAGCGCCCAATGCGCGACGGCGCGGTCAAAGTCGTCACCGCCTAGCTTCGAGTCACCGTCCGAGGTCAGCACCTCGATGATGCCCTGCATCCGCAGGTGCAGGGTTTGAAACCTTGGCTGCCTGCACATCGGAGCTCCTCGGGCCAGATCTTACAGCGCCGCTGGCTCTTCGTTTGCCTGCAGGTGGATTCGGAGCTCAATATCCACCAGCTGTGCAGTACGCAAGGCTTTGTGTCGTCTCCGAGCTGTTGCGGGTGCGTGGCGACTGCTGGCTTTGCGATGGCAGCCGCGCACCTCGAAGCTCTCGAGGATGCTGATGTCGAGGATGTAAGCAGGTGCAAGGTGACAAAGTTGTGTCCCGCGCCACCTTGCAAAGAGGCTTCTTGCAAGCGAGTGCACACCTCAAAGCTCTCCAGGATGCTGATGTCGAGGGTGCCGCCGCCCAGGTCCACCACCAGGATGGTGTCCGCCTCCTGCGGCCTGCCCAGCCCATACGCTATGGCCGCCGCCACCGGCTCTGGGTCAGGGGGCAGCAGCTGAGCAGTTCAGAATGCTCGAGACGGGTTCCGTTTCCTCATCTACCCTGCAACTGGCAGGCACCTTGGTCAGAGTTGTGGGCCGCGCCAGAAGAGATCAGCTTCCGGGTTCCTCCCTGTGCATCTGGATGTCGAGCCGCAGCACATCCTACAGGTGCTACAGGTGGGGTTACAGCGAGATGAGAGAATGCACCAGGAGGGGGCAGCACAGGAGCAGCTCACCCTGCAGCAGGTGGACAGCCTGAAGGCCAGCGAGTCGGGCTGCACGGTGGGTCGCCTTGCGGCGCACATCCCCAAAGTGTGCCGGCACCGTCACCACCTGCGCTCCGGATAACTGCTTCTTGGTGTGGTTTTCTGTCAACAAGATGAATTCCCCAGCATTGTTCTGGCGGCAGCAGCAGGTCATCTGACTGGCGTTGCGAGGCGCAGGTGCAAGCGAGTGGCCACAGGCACGCTGTGGCTGCCGCAGCAAGCCGTCATGAGGACATGAGGAGCTGGCATGGGAGCTCACCGCGTTGGTGACTGCCCTGCCCAGGTACGCCTCAGCCCGGGACAGCAGGTCGCGCAGCAGCTCCGCCGACACCTCCTCCGGTGCCAGCGTGCCGCCTCGCGCCGGGCATTGCAGCCGCAGGCCGCCGCCGCCGCCGCCGCTGCCATCATCGCTGCTGCCGTTGCTGCTGTTCTGGGCGTCTGCGCCCTGGTGGTCTCCAGGTAAGTCTTCGTCCGACGCGGCCGTGACCTGGTACCGGAGGTCCTCGAGATCAGTGGCGACCTCGCCCAGCGACCGGCCGATCAGGCGCTTGACGGAGTAGAAGGTGTTGGCCGGGTCGCCGCCTGCCGCCGCTCTGCCGACCGCGACGGCGTCCTGGGCAGTGATGGAATTACGTCCCTATTGATCACATTACATTATGGATTGACCACATTACATTATGGAGTGATATGTACATCGTGTCACGGCACTCTCGTGCGGGCATGGTGCTGGACATGTCACGGCACTCTCGTGCGGGCATGGTGCTGGACATGTCATTGTGATGCACGCAGCAATGGACAGCGCACACCTCGGTATACGAGACGACAGATGGTGTGACGGCGCAGCCCTGGTCGTCAAGCAGTATTATAGACTTGCCGTCGTCGTTGACAGAGATCGCGGAATTTGATGTGCCCAGGTCGATGCCAACGAGGGTGGTACCGGCGGCAATGTCCGCTGAAATTGTCGTGCTGCGTGCACGATTATGTCGAGTGCGGATCGCGGGCCGTCTGGTAGGCCTAGCGTGAAACAACGGCCGAGTCTGCACGGTGCGGGCGCCGCACCAGCGCTGCATGTTGCATTCTGCGCGCCAGGTGCGAGGCGCGCCCTCGCTTGACTGGGCCCTCAATTGCTACCCTCCTGCATGCTGCTTCCTACCTACATTTCAAGCTTCCAAAGACAGCTCTCGTTTCCGCTCAAATCGCATTTGCAGCGCGACTCCACCGTTCTGACATGCTGATATAGTTCTAGACGCGTCTGCTGAGAAACATGGCACGCGGAGAGGGTGGCCGGAGGCAGAGCGGAGGACGGGGGAGCGGCCAGACCCGTGGTGCTGTGAGTAAGCCAGCAGGAGGCAGGCGAGGAGGCGGTGGGGGCAGAGGCGGTGGCAGGGGCCGAGGTGGAGGCCGCGGTCGCGGCGGGAGGTCCGATGAGAAGCCCCGCACAACAGAGCAGCTAGATGCAGAGATGGATGCGTACTTCACAAAGGTGAGCTGGGCTCGAGAACCGTCTCTGCGCACAGCAAAGGCCCATCGAATTTATGGTTTAGTTGTCCACCAATTTTCCACTGTAGGTAAGGCCCTGCTGGCCCAGCGCTGCTACCAGATCAGGCGGCGGTGGTGGAGACATCAGGGCGCCGTTTCTGCAGCGACAGAGCTCTCTTCCTGTGCCAAAAGAACGCGAAACGTCAGATCGCATCTTCATATTTGGTGTGGAAGCCGTGACAGCGGCGCTGGCCGAAAACGAGGGGCGCCTGCGCCATCCCGCTGAAATGACGCCGCACCAAGCACAAGCATTTGGCTGGCCATTGACCTGCCATCGATTTTGATTGCAGGACGCACCCGTGGAGGTCGCCTCCAAGAAGCTGGACTCCGACCTGGACTCCTACTTCAAGGATAAGGGCGACAAGAAGAAGGCCAAGGCCGCGGCAGGCGAGGGCGGAACGGCAGACGCCGAGGAAGCAGCGCCGGCCGAGGAGGCGGCGGCAGCAGAGCCGGCGGCCGAGGAGACGGCGGAGGAGCCGGCCGCTGCTGCGGCAGAGTAGAGTTATTCTGGGGCACACACCGGGGCGGCGCGGGGGATTTACAGTTGCGCTTTGAAGATTGACTGACCAGTCGTGACAGATAACAAGTCTGGGGCGGGGGTGTTCGCCCAAGCACCACCACATGGCCTGGTCCCAGCAATCTGGTGGCAAGCACTGCTGCCAGCTATAGACACGCATTGGACAGCCGGACCTTCAACGCGCAACATGTGAAATGTGAGTGAAACTCGAATCTGGTTCGACATCACAGCAACGACCAGCTCTTCAGCCAATGGAGCTCTGAAACTGGGTGCTCAACTTCTGCGAGCTCGCCTATTCCAACATATCAAGAATGTCTCATAAAACCGATTCGCAGCACAAAACTTGGTGAAAACAGTGTCGACTCTACCCCAGGGCACACACTGTTGAGGTATTGCAAGCACACTAACGGCTGAAGAATGTTTGTTCCGGAACTTCCCCTCGATCAACACCCTCGACAAATGCCGCGGCCGTCTCATCGCCGGCCGGCCTGCTTCTTCTTCCCCTTCTGCTGCTTTGGCTTCTGTCCGTTCTGGCTGCCGTTGCCAGTTTGCGCCGCTGCCTGAGCGCCGTTGCCATTCTGGTGGCCGTTGGCACCGTTTGATGAGCCATTCTGCTGCGCTGCCGGCTGCTCCTCGACTGGCTGCTCTGCCTGCTGCGGCTGCTGCTGTGGCTGCTGGCCAAGCTGCGTGTGTCATGCGCAAGGTCACAACTGTTTGAGCGACAGAAGCACCATGGACCCAAAAGAGCATTGAGCAACATAATCAAGTGTCCGTGGAACGCTGCCTGAACCTATGCACACAGGCAATTCGTGTGCACCTCAGGGTTGCGCTTGGGCTGGAAGACGAACACGTTGTAGATGACGTTGCGGCGGATGTTGGCCATCATCTCCAGGAACAGGTTGTAGCCCTCCAGCTTGTACTCCACCAGCGGGTCGCGCTGCGGCGAAGCACCAAGGGTTTAGGCACGGAGTTTCTGAGCACGATATGCATCAGACGTCACACGCTCCGTGTCACACGGGCTAGGGCGATTTCCGGGTTCGCTTGCGGTGGCGGTGCTGTTGGCGGCAGCAGCCCAGGATAGCAATGGTGACAGGTGCAGGCTTGACGTGCCTGTCAATGGGAAAACGGACTATAAACGATACCATACCTGCGCGTAGCCCCGCAGACTGACGGCCTGCTGCAGGAACTTGATGGCCTGCAGGTGCTCCTTCCACAGGTTATCCGTCTGCGTGAGCACGAAGAATCGCTGCGCCGCCTGCGTCGCAAGACCGAGGTCAGGGTCAGGGCGGTGCCTTGGAGAAGCAAGGTTTGATGTCCAGTCGACCAGGATGCCCCTCCCCCTCCCCTCCCCTACTGCAAAGTTGACCAGGCCTGTCGGATCTCGGCAGCCGTCAGTCGTGATGTGACAAGCAGATGCCTGTCGCTGGCGCAACCACAACATATTGAGCACATTTTATCAGGTACGTGCCTGCATGAGGCCGGCCTCCTTCTCCTCCACAAAGCCGGCCTTGCGGTGGTACGCCTCCACGCACGCCGCCTGGATGTGGCCCCGCAGCTTCTCGTAGTCGCCGCCGGTGGAGACCGCGCACGCCTGCGGCCGGAGGGCAATGGTATTCTTTACTTTGATTCCCAGGTTTCTTTTCAAGTCAGGCTCCGGGATGTGGCCCCGCAACTTCACGTAGTCGCCGCCGGTGGAGACCTCGCACGCCTGCTCAAAACAATGCAGCCGGCCTTGAGAGAGCAAACCAGATGAGCAGAAGCGCCAGAGCTGCATTCCGGGACAGCACACAATGCTGCCAATGAATGCTGTCAAAGTCACGCATCAGTGCAGCCTCAGGTGCAGGACAGGGCTGCTCCTACTTGAGGGAGGCGCCACTGTACACTGACTGTACTGACCTGCAGTACTGCAGTTTGGCAGCACTGCCCGCTACTGGAGGACGTGTCCGGCACCTCCCTCTCCTCGTTGCTGATTAAAGGGGCGCACCTGCTTGAGCTTGAGGGAGTCGCCGGACAAGTCCTCCAGCAGCGGGCAGCACTGCCGCATCTCATGTTGTCAGACATAGGGAGACTTCTGTTTGCCAACTCGTTGCGAACTTGAGAATTACCTGCTTGAGGGAGTCGCCGGACATGTGCTCCAGCAGCGGGCAGTACTGCCGCATCTTGTCCGCCAGCTTCTGCAGGTCCCAGTCCTCGAACGCCGCCCGCGGGTCCACATTGGCCTGCAGGGTCGGCACACTTATGATCTACTGGCTTGGTGGATTCGATTGATGAACACACGCTGCTGTTGTTGTCGAGCTCCGCAGACAAGTCGCGAAGGACCAGTAAGCACCGATCAGCGCACTTGACAGCTTGACGTACGTGTGCGCATGTGCTGATGAAGTGCGCTGCTGCAACACACCATTCGCGCCACGCCTCCAGGCTGTCCTCCAGGCTGTCATTTTCACGCGGACGCATGTTGGATTTGGTTACGTTTGTTCATTGTTTTGAATTGCAGCGTACCTCCAGGATGTCGTCGACGGTGCGCTCGGCAAACTCAGTCATCTGGGGGGACAGGTCCTTGGACAACAGCGCGCGGCGGCGCTGGCCGTACACCTTGTCCCGCTGCGTGTTGAGCACCTGGTCGTACTCGAACAGCTGCCGCCGCATGTCGTAGAAGTACGCCTCCACCTGGCATAGAAAAACTTGCACATTTGTAATGACGATTGACAGATGAGGCCAACACGGTTGATGACAGGCGATCACGTGGGACTTGTGCCTGCGTGCACACCTTCGCAGAGTCGCGGAAGTGACTGCCAGGAGGACGTGTATGCATGCCGCATGACTTTGCAGGCAAGAGCTACGCCCCTTGTTCAGAAAAAGCAGGCAAGCAGTGTTTTGTCGCACCTTGCGCTGCGCCTCGTCCAGGGAGCCGGTCAGCATCTTGGACTCGATGGGCAGGTCGCCCACCTGCGCGGCGGCAGCAGACAGTGAGGATAGTGACTTGTTTCAGGCGCACAATGCAGCGCATCTGATGCTGCTGCATTTGCTGCAATGTGAGTCCGCTGTTGTTGGGCAGGCACGGGCCCGCCACATGACGGTGGTGGTGAGCTGCACGCGCAACATGTCGCAGAGACAGCCGCCGCGCAAGAGCAGGAGCGCACCTGGAAGGCGTTCATGAGGCCCTTGATGCGGTCGCCGCCGAAGATGCGGAACAGGTTGTCCTCCAGGCTCAGGAAGTAGCGCGTGCTGCCTGGGTCGCCCTGCCTGTGACATGATGAGACATATTTGACGCGTCGGCCCGCCATCGGCCTCTGTAACACCCTGGGTTCTGAAATGACTCAGAGACACCCAACAAGCGCTTCCGGCAGAGCTGTAAGCAGAGCGTGGGCGCGGCTGGGACGGAGCAGCCTGCGAGCAGCAGGCGTTGGGAGCATGTGGAAAGAAAGGTCATCGGCAGGCAGAGCATGAGAGGGAATCGGCGTTTAGAAGCAAGACCACACCTGGCTGTGCGGCCTCGCAGCTGATTGTCGATGCGGCGCGACTCGTGCCGCTCTGTGCCCACCACGTGCAGGCCGCCCAGCTCTGCAGGCATAAAAACGATATTCTTCTAAGATACCTCACACTACTGGCTGCAGGTTGCACCAACGACACCGTCACCTTTTGCGCCACAACATTTACACCAAGCAGGCCGGCCCTGGCGGGACCCCTCCAAGTCCAGCTCAGGGAGACACTGTGGCGGTGTGCAGCAGTGCAGAGTGTCTCATTATGTAGCAGGGTGTGACAATGCAACGCTGTCACGATGACTCGATGCCTGGCGAGTCGCTGACGGCATTGTGCAGTTGCACTGTGCAGGCAGTTGTCGAGCATGTCTCAGACACAAATGCATCGCCACACAACACACCGATGACGTCTGCCTTGGCCGCGGCCGTGTACACCTTGTACTCCGCCTGCAGCGTCTGGAACGCCTCCCGCAGCTGTGCAGCACCAGCAGTGAGGGCCTTAAACCTCGTGAACCTCGCCATTCAGTGACAGACAGGCAGACAGTGCTCAACAAGGCACATCCAGCACATCCTGCCTCAAAAACACCGGCGACGCGCTGCGCGGCCTCAGCGGCGCACCTTTTGGTAGGTGACGTCATCTGTCGGCGCCTTCTCGCAGGCAAATGCGAGCCGGTCTTCTGCCTCCAGCTCCGTCAGCTGCCGCAGGCCTGCGACAACATGAAAGGCAGGCTGGAATGTCGTCAACATACATTCAGTTGTAGTCAGCTCCAACTGCCTCCAGCTCCGTCAGCTGCCGCTGGCCTGTGCAAACGTGTAAGCAGGCTGTGGGACCACGGGACAGGATCAGACGGTCGAAACCTAAGAAACCCCGAACAAATCCAGGTCTAGGAAAGACATCCTTTGCACAGTCAATGGCAGCGATCCGCACCCGCGCGGCAGGCCAGGGAAAATCATTGGTGGCCGGTCAGCCGTCCGGCTAGACTTATGGTCATGCTTGGAGGGAGCTGCGGGACAAGTGATGGCGCGAGCTCACCCCAGTCTTTGACGCAGGCCTTCACAGCTGCGTCGATGAGCCCCTTCGCCTTCGCCGACACATCCACTGGGAACAGGTCTGGGGACGTTTTCCAGTCCTTGAGCTGCAGTGTCAAGGTTATTGCAGGATTCGTCACTAGATACGCTGGTGGCGATCAACAGCAGAATTACAGGCGTGCGCAGGACCGAGCCAGATGCGACTCGCATGAGACCTGTGGCAGCATGTGCAGCAGATCATGCACCATCATGTCACAGCATGTCTGGCATCGCACCTGGCCAGTCTTCCGGGTCAGAGGGTTCAACCCCTCCACCTGGCTGACCACCTGCACGGCAGCGGGCACACAATGAAACAATGCAACCGTGCACGCGTGCCACATCAAATACAGTTTATGAGCCGAAGTGCTTGGCCGGCCAATTACCAGACGCCCAAGCTCCAGTCTCTGAGTCAAGAACGAGCAAAACGAGTTATTCCAGCGGCTGGCATCGAGTCGGATGGCTGCAAAGATCCTGTTACATCTTGCACAAGGATGTGCTGTAGGAAACGGCGGCGCGCCTGCGGGAACAGGTTCTCGCGCAGCTTGAGGCGCGCCATGTACTCGGAGTTGCCGCCCAGCAGGATGTCTGTGCCACGGCCCGCCATGTTGGTGGCAATCGTCACCGCGCCCCGCCGCCCCGACTGCGCCACCGTCTCGCTCTCCCGTTCCACGTTCTCCGGCTTTGCGTTCAGCAGCTGCACGTGGCAGAGGGGCTAGGCTTAAGAATCCAGAGTCTCCTGGTGTGCAGCTCAGCAGTTGCCGGCAGTAGATGGGCAGGGTGCGACAACAATGTGCAGACGCCAGCTAGCGAAACATACAATGCATGCAGTCCATGGTGCAGCTCTGCGCCGGCTGCCGCCGCGCCCTCTCCCTTTTCACTTTGACGGAAGGATCACAACCTTGTCTGTCACCACAGCGGCTGATCGCCACCATGCAACAACGATGGGGAGGTGGGGGGCAAGACATGACATGGCACCTGGTACTTGATGCCGGCGCCGTCGAGCAGTGTGGCCAGCTTCTCGCTGCGCTCGACGGAGGTGGTGCCGACAAGCACCGGGCGCCCACTCTTGTGCATGTACTTGATCTCCGCCAGCACCGCCTTCCACTTGCCCTCCTCTGTGGAGAACACCACGTCCGAGGCGTCCTCCCGCAGCGTCGGCTGCAGCAGGTGGGCGAGTCAGTGATTCAGATAAGAATGAAACACGAATTGCCACTTCCCCATCGGTTGCGGCCGGCGTGGTAATCGTGTCGATCCTGGGCACCAAGCCCACTGCCAATTCGTAATGTGATTCAACCCGACTCTGCTGCAGAGTGCTGCAGCATGGTAGATGCAGCAGAGTCCACAGCAGCCAGCAGGCGCTTGTTGACGCATCCGGCAACAGCCTTAATGCTTGCTGTGACAGATTAGCACGAGAATGGTACAGCATGTCCACAAGCCAACACACATGTGCAAATGCAAAGAGCTGCGGCCGCACCCTGTTTGTCGGCACCACCGTGACTGCCAGGTCGTACGTGGCGGAGAACTCTGCGGACTCTGTCGCGGCAGTACCCGTCATCCCCGCCAGCTTGGGGTAGCTGCGGAAGAAGTTCTGCGGCAGGCGGCGGAAAACTTTACTCGCAAATGCACTAGGCTGCGGGCGCTTCCACAGCAGGAGCGTTGACGACACGCATCTCAACGTCTCCTTAATTCATACAGCCAGAAGATTGCCATGTCCCACAAAACTGCCACGACACGGCAGCCTGAGGCGCTGTCTCAATGCACAGACATGCCAAGGACACTGCCTCATCGAACACTGCCGCCGATCACTCCATGCCTGGTGGGAGATAGGGGCAAGGGTTGTGGCCTCAAGCCACGGATGCTATTTCAAGATGACATGGCTGCCAATTTGTCCCGACCTGTTGGGAGATGAGGCGAGGGTATCGATCTCATGCCAGGAACACAGCATCAAGAACACGCAGGGGTCTTTCCAATGTCCGGGTTCCGTTTGAATGTCTGCACCTGATAGGAGATGGAGGCGAGAGTGACGGTCTCGTCCTGGATGGGGAGGCCCTCCTTGGCCTCCACCGCCTGGTGCAGCCCGTCGCCCCACCGCCGGCCCGGCATCGTGCGCCCCGTGAACTCGTCCACAATGATGATCTCGTCCTGTAAGGTGTTCAGGACTTGCAGTAGGGTTTGGAAGGGCACGTCGGTAGCGTTCACAGCCTGAGACGGCCCACGCAAGGACAGGCTATAGGGAGGAGAGCTGTGCATGCAAGCCTGGGTGCTGTGCCCGAGTGCAACAATACCTATATGTGAATAGACTGGGGCCCTACGTCCAATCAGGCCGGCAGCGCTGAGTGCGGATGAGTGCGAGTCAAAGCAAAGTTGCATGACGGGCACGTACCCCCTTGACGATGTAGTTGACGTCGAGCTTCTGCAGCTCCTTTGCCTTGATGGCGTTGATGAGGTACGATGCCCACTGCTCCCGCGGGTCATACAGGTCCGTGACCTGCAAGCACGCCGCCGAAAATCATGTCATTGCTGTCAAAAAAATGCACGTCCATCGCCGCTGAGGTGCAGGTGTGGCCATCCCTGTCCCATCGCTCCCCCAGCAGGCGGGCACTGCACCCTCCTCGGCAACAGCCTCCTCTTGTCTGCACGCGGTCAGCATGAGTGACAGCTGATGTTCGATTCTTGGTAAGTTTTGATTGCCTGCAGCCGAATGCATGCGAGTTGACAAGCATACAGTCCGCCAGAAGTATCAACAACAGACCTGCAGCAAGTCTTCGGCGGCCTCGTAGCCGTTGTCGGCCGGTCAGGGCAGTCAAGGTCAGAGCATACACTGAAATTTTAAAACCCTGTGGTTTCCACGCACCTGCAGCACGTCCTCAGCGGCCTCGTAGCCGTCGTCGGTGATGAGAATGCTCTTCTGCTTCTCGTCCACGGTGTAGTGCAGGTCCCGCGCCAGCGCCGTTGCCAGCTTGTTCGCCTTCTCATACTTATGCGACGGCTTCTCCGCCGGGCCTGCAGAGAGTGAATACATGGTCAGCGTTCCAGAACTTCAGGAAAGCAGATGCTGACAAAAGTCTTGCTGGCAAAAGTCTTGCTGACAGAAGTCGGGCAACATCAGAAAAGCGCAAGGAGATGCCGGTGCAGCGTGACACAGCCCGCAGAGGCTGGCCTCGCCCAGGCTCGTTGGTGCAGGACCAGCAAAGCTGGCTGCTGCAAATATGCCCCGGTGAGGTGTCAGCTCCGCTGTCCCTCAATCAGTCATTAAGCCCCGAGCGCAACAGCCGCTTCGGCAGCCAAGTGAAGCAGCCCCTAACGCACTCGGACAGCAGCTGGCACGTACATACCCTCAAAACCCACCTGAGATGATGAGCGGCGTGCGCGCCTCGTCGATCAGGATGGAGTCCACCTCGTCGATGACGCAGTAGTTGAAGCCGCGCAGCACGAGCTCTTCTGCTGCCTGCACGGCACCTTGCACGTTTCGTGCCACGGCGGCGCCACGATGGTCCCTTCAGTGCATGGCTGCTCCCACGACTTGCGCGAGGTTCACCTCCGCTCTCAGAGGTTGCATGTCTTAGTCCAGATCATGTGCCAACAGCGCTGGCCTCCAGATCGAAGAGTGTGCCATCCCAAGAGGTGTTCAACCATGCCCTCCATCTGAGGCGAATGCAGCGGCGCATGATACAGCCGCACACACACCGTGGCCAGGTTGTCCCGCAGGTAGTCGAAGCCCAGCTCGCTGTTTGTCACGTAGGTGACGTCACAGTTGTAGGCTGCACGGCGCTCCTCGTTCTGCAACAGCGCCGAGAGCAGATATTGAGCAGTGGGTTCGGCGGATGTGCACCAGACTAGGAGTTGGGAACAGTGCAGCTTCAACGCAGCCCGGCACAAGGGCGGTGATCCACACCACTCAAGCGCGGAGCCAGCCAGCTGCAGAGACATGGGATCACTGGAGAGCAGGGACACGTGTCCTGGGGAACAGGCAAAACTAGGGAAACTCACATCGAGATTCTGCTGGACGAGGCCAATGGTGAGGCCCAGGAACTTGTGGATCTGGCCCACCCACTCACTGTCACGCTTCGCCAGGTAGTCGTTCACCGTGACCACATGCACGCCCTTTCCGCGCAGCGCGTTCAGATACGCCGGCAGCACCTGCGGTGCGAAGAACACCGATGCCATCATGACAGTCATGCAGCACTAAGGTGTATGAATAAAAGGTCTTGTGCGTGTTCTTGCTGCGCAGGGCAAACGTGTACGCCGGCAGCCCCAGAGATTGGCGCCAGAGTGCCATCGGCATCATGAACAGTGCACAGGTGATGGGGTGAACAATGAAGTGGCCGCAGCCTCGCGTGCCAGGGAGCCGCTCTGGCGTTACTGTCACATATTGTGATTGTTGCTTGGTTGAGCCGCTCACCGACACGAGCGTCTTGCCCTCGCCGGTGCGCATCTCCGCAATCTCTCCCTCGTGCAGGATCATGCCGCCAATGAGCTGCACGTCGAACGGCCGCATGTTGAGTACCCGGCGCGAGCCTTCCCGCACCACCTGTGCAGTCGAGCGAGACGCATCAGCTCACCATGTGTTTGACAACTCTGTTGAGCGTTGTGAAGTACGTGTCCCTTGCTAAACGGCCATCAGCTATGGCGCTGCTGCTGCTGCCGCTACCGCCGCCGCCGGCCGTCAGCCGCATTTTGCATCACAGCCTGGGTCTGCCAATGGCAGGGGGGTGACATGTGCCTTATACGAGAAACCAATTTAAGAATCTAAAGTGGCCACAATCAACAGTAATCAGCGTCAGTGTGGCATGCGCGCACCGCAAACGCCTCCGGCAGCACGGACTCGAGCGACTCGCCGCCGTGCACGCGCTGCCGCAGCAGCTGTGTCTGCTCCTTTAGCTGCGCGTCGTCCATCGCCTCGTATTTGGGCTCCAGCGCGTTCACCTGATCGACACGCTCCTGATACTTCCTGCGCGTCTTGCCCGCCTCATCCGTCTTGAACAGGTTCTTGAAAATGGCCTGTGGCGGGGCTGCAAGGCCGCTGCGGTCTCTGACATGCCGCTTTCCGAGGCAGGCATGCCTGAAAGCCGGCTGCTGGCTAAACTGCGGCCGCAGTGGGACAGCGTGCGTGGTGTGCTGGCATGCTGTCTTGGTGAAACACCGCCGCGTCGCCCCTGGCAGCGGCCGCGCCAATCCTGGCGTGAAGCTGCCCGTAAGCATCATGATTGAGAAGAATGATATATGCGCTTAATAGCACACTGACTTTGCTGGCTTGCTGGTGTCGGAACGATAGCTGGATGAGCTCATCATACGGGATAGTTCAGGGTTTATTAAAGCACGTCAACTGCACTTCTGCACCGTCAAGCAAAGCACAATTTACTGCGTTACAGTAGAAATCTCATCGTCTACTATCTGGAATAAGCCTCGAAATCCGTGGCAGCTCGACAATCGGCACTGCGCCTCCAGCTTCTGCACAGCTCCCAAAGCCACTGTTCGATATGTTTAGGCCTAATTTCGACGGTCGAAATGAAAGGTGCTTTCACCGAGACGACGCAGCGTATCATTGCTGATTCGGCAATTGTTCCTTGCAATGAACGGTCGCAGGAGCAATTTGCACAGTAACAAAGCAATTTGGCGTTAGTAAAAGGTGCTGATCTGTGTAAAAGTCTCAGAGGCAACTCGCAGACCGAGAGACAGCCGCCACAGCTCGGAGCAGCCGTCCTTTCCAACATGGTGCTGCACGTCGGTCGCCACACGATGCAGCTGACATCGCTTGTGGGTCAGCAGCCGGTTCGGTGCTCCAACACAAGTCCGCAGCCCTACGCTGCGCGTTCGCCAGCGCCGATCGCAGTTTCGGCGCCGCGCGCTGCAGTTGGCAGCACCCGGCCTGCGCAGATCAGGCGGTCCGAGCTGATCTGCCGCGCAGCTGCTGAGGCTCCGGCTGCGGAGGCAAAGTCCGGGCTGGAGGAACACGACATCGCCAGAACAGTGCTGCTGCAGGCAAGCCGAGGAAACGTGTACGGAATCAATAGCATCCTTCAACGTGAACACTGCAGCTTCACAATTTGTTTTGGCTGCTTCGGTGAGCACGCGTGACAATAGGTACATTCCTGAATCATTTCCCACGCGCCCCGATGCCATGCTCTGTGCCTTGTCCAACACAGGGCTTTGGCTGGGATGCGTGCGAGAAGGGCGGCTGGTGGAAGATTATGAAGGAGAAGATCCCCGACATCGCGTCGGCGGGCTTCACACACGTCTGGCTGCCGCCGCCGAGCGAGTCCGTGGCGCCGCAGGTGCAGTGTAGGGGACCCACACTGCATGTATGGCCTCCCTCAGCATGCGTATCTGCAGAGTTGGATGTGCATCTGAGAACAACATATCTCACTTCATTGGGGCCATCGAGCCTTTCTATCTGCATTCGCCGGTGACATCAAAGCTCGCCCTTGTGACCTTGCTGCACCATGCATCGCAGGGCTACCTCCCAGGGCAGCTGTACAATCTGAACAGCAAGTTCGGCAACCAGGAGGAGCTGAAGGAGCTGTGCGCAGCGCTCAAGGAGGCCGGTGTGCGCCCCGTGTGCGACATCGTCATCAACCACAGATGCGCGGACGCACAGGATGAGCACGGCATCTGGAACCAGTTCAAGTGCGCATGCCATTGTCGACGCTTTGGGCGACATCTCCTGCACGCCCTCTGCTGTCTTGCCTGTCTACGCTCATTCACCACATGTTATCAGCAAACCTTCGTTGGCGCATGGCGCTTGAAAGAGACTCTGCTGATCCACTTCACTCGTCTTGGACTGCCATGCCGACATCCGAGCATTGCCCTGCAGGGACGATGTGGAGCATCCGGGCAAGAGCGTGGCCTGGGGCCGCTGGGCGATCACCAACAACGACCCCGAGTTCCGCGGCAAGGGCGCCTCGGACTCTGGCGACGACTACGGGCCCGCTCCGGGTAAGGTGTTGAAGTGTTCAGCCGCTGTGCTGCAGCGCAACACAACCATGCGGTGCTGGAACCCTCTCTTGTGCTGCCATGTGGAACTTGGCTCGGGCCTGTCAGAGCATCGCAGCACAGCTTGCCTGCCAGCTGCATGCGTGGGTGTTTTTCTCATGCTGCTGGCCTGCCGGATCTCTGTTGGAGCGGAAGTTGGCCCATGTCATTCTCTGGCCCTGCCGCCGCACAGACCTGGACCACCTCAACCAGGACGTGCGGGAGTCGCTGACGGACTGGATGTCGTGGCTCAAGTCCGAGCTGGGCTTCATGGGCTGGCGCTTCGACTTCACGAAGGGCTTCGGCGCCAACTTTGTGGGCGACTACATCCGCGACACCGGCTTTGGCGAGGCCTTCAACGTGGGCGAGTTCTGGACCGACCTCAGGTCCGCTGCTGCAAGGAGTGCGCTGCTGCAAAGTGCTGTTCTGCAGAGTTGCTTGGCAATGTGAGTGCTCGTTTACTCGCTGAATGAGCACCATGTCGCGGCTGCTCATGCGCATTTCTTATGCACATGCTTATTAAGTACGAGACACATGCCAGCGGCACCGCGCCTTCTCGTGTGCACTGGGATGACCGTTTAGGGATGCGCCATACTAGGTGGAGCGACAACGGGCTGGAGTACGACCAGAACGGGCCGCGCCAGACCCTGGTGGACTGGATCAAGGGCGCCGGCGGCGTGTCGACCACCTTCGACTTCCCCACCAAGGGCATCCTCCAGGAGGCTGTGAAGAACACAGAGTACTGGCGGCTCATCGACCCAGGCAAGCACCCACTTTGCTGCAGCCTGCCAGTCAGCTTGCATACGAAGCTGCCGGCCGCCACAGTCACCGCGTGCAGCTGCTATTGCAATTGTGCTACCGTTTGTCTGTCACAGGTGGACAAGAGAACTCCTTGTGACTGCCGATGCATACATACTGATGGGTAATCTTGTCCTCGTTTCACCCGCAGAGGGCAAGCCGCCTGGCCTGCTGGGCTGGTGGCCGTCCAAGGCCGTCACCTTCATTGACAACCACGACACAGGTGCGACATCCCGCCCAGCATTTGTGGTGGCCCTGTGCAGCTGCCTCCATCAGCAGGGCCATGCCTCCAGCGCAGCGCCAAGCTACACCAACGCCAAGCCTCCACCATTGTCAAACCTCCTACCCCTCTCTGGACTGCAGGCAGCACGCAGCAGCACTGGCCGTTCCCGGGCGACAAGACGATGGTGGGCTACGCATACATCATGACGCACCCGGGCATCCCGTGCATCTTCTGGGACCACCTGGTGCGATTCAACTTCAATTTTCTTTAATGTTGAGGCCACCCCGCCTTTTTTTCTCAACTGCCTGTGAACTCCGCCAGCAGCCTTGCGCTTTGGTCGAATCCGGTCTGAAATCCGCAAGCGCAGTCTGTGCGCAGTCTCACACCGAGAAGCTGCCACAGTGGGCGTCTGCTGACGTAGTCCTTTCTACGCCTTCTGCAGTTCGAGCACAGCCAGGACGTTCGTGACCTAATCACGATGCGCGAGCGGTGTGGCCTCCACTCCCGCAGCAAGGTGAGCCAGCGGAGGAAATTTGGAGACTCTGCTGCTTCTCCTGGCCAACGCGTGCTGCTTTCTTGGCAGTTGGTAGGAGTGCATGATGGGCGGCCGATTGTCCACCATGCCTGTCAATACAGCATGTGTCGACAGCACGGTGCACAGTGCAGACACCACCGCAATCAGTGCCAATGAGATGCTCAACGCAGCCTTGTGTGTGCTGCAGATTGAGATCAAGATTGCAGAGGCAGACATCTACGTCGCCATCATCGATGACAAGTGCGTTTTATGACACCAAATGCATTCCTTTCGCATCTGCAAGATCTTCTGGTGTCCGGCGCCGTGGCAGCAACACTCCCACCAGTTGTCTGATCATGTCTCCAGAAAGGACAGCTGCCACTCGTGTCCCTTGCTCAAGCTGTATGTCGCGTGTGGCTTGGTAGGGTCACTGTCAAGCTGGGGCCGCGGTATGACATGGGTGACCTGGCGCCCAGCGAGGAGGAGGGCTGGAAGCGCACGCTCAAGGGTGGCGACTGGGCCATCTGGGAGAAGCAGTAGGCCCGCTTTGAAACGGGAGGGTTCACCAGAGAAGCAGCCGCAGGGCTGTGCACAGACTGCGATTGTGCATGAAAATGAGAGCTGGCGGCGGCCTGAGAATCGGCTCGGGAATGTGACACTGATATGTCCCGCGCAATCTGTCTAGACAGGGTGAGAAACCCCGAAAAGCGCTTTTGATTAAGAAGTCATTCGTTTGGCGGGCAAGTCACTGCAACACGCCATCTCCGCCACGGCAGTGGCGCCACGGCAGTGGCGTGAGATGCCGTGGCGGAGGGGAGGAGCAGTCAGAATGTGTTGCCAGTACCTCTCGTAGGTAGGGTCGTTTCAAGTCAGATTACGTTTTGTCTCGGATTGTTCTACCTAGGTATCATTCTCAAATTGCCGTGTCAACTGTCGTCCTTACGTCTGCAAAAGTTTGTGAAGTTCAGCTGTGCCTCAATCTCGCGTTTGAACCTCCAGGTCCATCAGCAGTCCAACCAGACACTCTCTTGTTCTGTACACACATTCCCTTGCTAGCACCGGCAGCGCATCCCCCCAGAGCGCCAGCGGCAACCCCTCACTGCTTCTTGTAGACACAGCCCTTGAGAGCGGGCCACGCGATGTCGCCGGCGGCGGTGGGCGCCCGCTGCTTGCGCGCCTCCAGCACCACGAACATCTTATTGACGACCCTCTTGGTCGCCAGCTTGAAGCCCAGCTGCTGCAGGCACTGCGTGAAGGAAAGCATGACCCAGTCGCTGGCGGGCGTCTTCGCATCGCCGTCGGCCGTCGGCTGCGGCCCCGCGGCGCCCGCGGCCTGCCCCGCAAAGCGGCTGCGCACCTCGCAGATCCACAGCCAGCCCTTGTCCTTCAGCACCCGGTGCGCCTCCTGCGGCAGTTAAAGCGTGGGCGTCCCGTCAGCTCAACGGCAACCCAGCTGCGCGGTTGCGGGATCAGGCGCCACCCAGCATGGAACAAAAATGCCACCAGGCACCGGCGCACATCACAGAGTGCAATCATGCGGAGCACAGCCGCACATGGAGGAAGGAGTCGTAGTCGGTCCCCATGAGCGCAGCAGGCCATTTGAACGCTTGCCAAACACAACAACGCACACGATGTTCGATACATTCATGTCCAATTGATGCGACTTCGTTCGATAAGTCACACCTGGAGGAAAGAGCCGTAGTCAGTGCCCATGAGCACATTGGAGCGCTTGCCCAAGGCGATTACTAGTGTTCGATTACTAGTGTTCGATTGCTCGCACCTGGAGGAAGGAGCCGTAGTCGGTGCCCATGAGCGCGAGGCAGAAGACGGCGACGTCCACGCTGGCGTCCGGCAGCGACACATCTGCCATGTTGCACGCCGTCACCTGCACACGTATGGGTGTTTGCATGTTGAAGATTTCAGAGATGAATTACGCCTGGTCTCATGGTTTCATACATCATCTGACAACTTGTGTTGTCATCTGGCTAGTCAACACTTGAGCATGAATTTCAGGACGATTATATGCGATACGAGTAAGGAGCTTACGCCGGGGGCTCCCGCCACCAGGTCGAAGCTGTGCACCCGCTGCGCCGCGTGCGCGGCGATGTGCGCGTCGCCGCACCCAAAGTCCGCCACCACCCAGTCCTTGGGCTTCGCCTGCGGCAGGCGAGGCATGCTGTCAGCAAAACATCTTGCAGGAACAGCCACGAAACCCTGCAGACGTGGACACGCCAGCACCTGGCAGCAGGGCCTGCAGCCGCAGCAACGCAGTTGGGGCAGGAGAGGCAGTCTGCAGGGAGTCCCTGGCAAGCGCGCTGCCGCACGACGTAGAGGACCCAAGTAAGACAGCTGGAGCGCAGGACACGCCTTGAGCCAGGCGGTGGCGGCGTCCACGGGCTGCTGCGGCCACTCCGCGGCCTGCCGCCGGAAGCCCTCGTGGTACTGGCTGTACAGGTCCGGCTGCTCCTGCAGGTGTTGAAAAACAGCAGGGGGCATCAACAGTTGGTCTGTGCAAATCGTTTGCTACAGGCAGGGGCACAGAGGCTGCTCCAGGCCCTGAGCCAGATTGATGCATCAGCCTTCTGCGAAACCGACGCAACAGGTGAGACTGCAGTGTGGTCACGATGTCTGCCGGGTGGCGGCTCATGCTGGTCAGAACTTCGCTCAGTGCGCCTTTGCCACACCTGCAGGAGCCGCAAGGCGGAGTGAGCCATGCCTAGTGTACAGATCTTGCCGAGCAGGTTAGGGAATCGGCTGACAAGGTACAAGCAAGGTGCAGCAGGTCACCTGCAGGAGGCGAAAGGCGGAGTCGCCCGTGCTGGTGTACAGCTGCTCGTTGAGCCAGCGGAAGCGGCCACCCTGCAGCTTGCTGCGCATCTTGTCCAGCAGCTTGCTGCCGCCCGATGCCTTTGCCGCCTCAATGTTTTGTGCCTTTGCAGCCGGCGGCTTCGCGAACGCCGCCGGAGCGGCCGATGCCGTCGCCGCCGCCGCCGCCTGTCCCTTTGCCCGCTTTGCGCCCTCCTTCGCCGTCGGGCCAGCCGCTGGTTGCCGCTCCGCCGGCCCTGGCTTTGCCGGGCCTTCCTCCTGCTGCTGCCGCTTCGCCTTCTTCTTCTGCTTCTTCGTCAGGCGGGGCGCTGCTGGCTGCGTCGGCGCCTGTGCGGGCTCTCCAGGCTCAGCGTCAGCAGCGCGCTTGCCTTTCCGCTTCCCCGGCTCCTGTGCGGGCGCCGCAGGTGTGGCATCACCAGCGTCTCTGCCTGCGGGCGCCGCTGCTGCTGCGACACCAGCCGCGCTTGGCTGCTTTGTCTGGCCGCCGTCCGCCGCCGCCGCCGCCGCTGCCGCCTGCGCCTTGCGTTTCCGCTTTCCTGGTGGCCGCTGTGGCTGTGCTGCTTCCGATGCTGCCGCAGGCTGTGCCGCTGCCGCAGGCTGTGCTGCGTCAGACGGCTGCTGAGGGTCCGGCTTGGATTTGTTTTTGGTCCTGCGCTTCTTTGCAGGCGGCGGCTGCGGCTCAGCTGCTGCGGCCTCCGTCGCCGGTGGCTCGGCTGTGCCCGCGTCTGGTCTGTCTCCTTTCGCCTTTGCTGGCGGGTCAGGCTTGAACTTGTTCTTGCTGCGGCGCTTTCTGCCGGAATGCTGTTGCGCTGCCGCAGCTGGCGACATGCCCTTTGCCGCATCAGGCTTTGACGGCGCCGCTGGCGAGGCTGCCGCCGGCGAGGCTGCTGCCGCGGTGGGGGCTGTGGAAGCCTTCTGGACTGCAGCATAGGGCGTCTTGTCCCCGTCCCCAGCCGCCGGCTGCGCTGGCGCTGCTGTCCCTGCCGTCATGAGCCGACGCAGGAGCACCCAGCACGATCAAAAAGAAAATGGTGGACGATAAGGTGAGATTCGCGATTACAAAATTGTCTATCACCTGCCGCAGACCGGTCCAGCGTGACGACGCCGGCCACAAGGTCTTCCAGTTGCCGCTGCCGCCGCTTGCCGGTCTTGCTGCTGCGTTTGCCAGGGTCCTCCGGCTGGTCCGCCTCATTGCCCGGGTAGTCTATTGGCGCATCTTCAAAGGCTTGAAAGCCCCATTCCGAGGCCAGGTTTGCCATGGCAAAGCTTCTAAAGTGTCGGAGATGAGGAATTGCAACCGTGACCGTCAGTCAGTTCGCGCGTGTGGACTGGAAAGTTGGAAGACTCTGGAAGCCTGTGAAGTGTTTCGGGCACGAAATCTCTGACTGCGGCTCCAGCGGAAGCTTTTTGGAAGCAGAAGAAGGGCGTGTCGGACATAAACCCTGGCACGGCATAGCCGCCGGCCACCGCCGCAGCGGTGGTCCGCACGGGGCATATGCGGTGTAGGTGACCAAAAACAAGTGTCAGCCTACAGGTACCCCGGGTCAAGAGTGTACCCTGGGGCCCTGGCAGGTCGCTGCGGATTGGCATTTGCTCGTTGTCGCTTGGCTGTAGTGTTCGGGTACCTGGCGGGACGCTTGTGGGCGGGACCTGACGTGGCAGCACGTGTTCTGTCGGAGATAGGGCTGGCTGTCCGCTCTCAGCAGAGTCCTGCGTGCAATCCACTGAAGACGCTTCCGGCCTGAAACGCGAGGTGCACGCAGTTGTTTGACATGCGCCGACCTGGCAGCCATGATGACCGTCAAGCAGCATGCTATCTGGTACACGACCAGCACCGGGAGGTACGTGGCAAAGGGAACTTCTGGGCATTTGGTACCTCCGGTCGGACTTCAAGGGGCAATACAAGGCAACTCCTTTCGATATCAGAGCCGTTATGTGCTAAATGGTTCTTGCTCCTCTCTTGGTCTCTCCTGTAAGGCACTTTGTGTGCATCTGAGACCATTGCAGGAGTTCGTTCGATGGTTGTGGTTGCACGGTCAGGCCGCTGTTAGGAGGCTTGTCCTGACGGCGGCGCACTTCTGCAGACAGGTCGGATGAAAGGGCCCAAATATCCGCACGTTCCCATGGCCTGCGGCGCTCTCATTCTTGACCCTGCCATGTTCGGCTGCCATGCCACATGCTGCGCGGTAGTCATGACCTTGTGGCGGCGGGAAAACCATATCTGCTTGGCGCCCAGCATCGGACTCTTCACTCCAGGCGCACCACCTGGATTCGATGCTTGTGCGGTAAAGGTACGCCCATCTGTGGTACAGCCTGCCGGCATGGTCAGCAGCAAGGTGGGAGCTTCAGCAAATTCAGCAACCTCATTATTTCCAGGCGGCAATGCGCAGACGGGTACAGTATTGCTCTGCAGCACGCTGGGCCGTCATGCTACTACATGATTGCTGGGAGCTGCAGCTGCACAGGTCACGCATCCGCCAGATCGCCCTGGACAGGTTGACAGGTGCGTATGCCACCAAATAGTTTGCTTTGACTGGCCTCTCACGGTGTTCAAGCTACGGTCGCTCTGGAACGGCCTGCTGATAGGTGGGTTCATCGAGCATGCTTGTCTGCCGCAGGTGTCGCCTGCACCGCGCCGCCGGTGCCGCCGCGACGCCAGGTCTGCACATGGCTGGAAAGCGTCCTAGCCGATGAAAGGTCTGCAGCCTCCACCGCACAAGAGCACGATGCGCTGTTGGAGGGCTGCCGTGGTGGCGGCGGCCAAACAGAGCAAGCTTATAAGCCTACAACTTGCCTTGTGAGACGGCAGAATGATCATAGGCTCCCGGAGAGTGTAAAAGTGGAAATTCCCAGTGTGGGCAGATTAATTCACTCGGTGTGTTTGTAATTAATTAATTAAAAACACGATGTTATTAATTATGTTACTAATCCCTTCCTGACCGCCACTGAAGCTGAAACACCTCGGGAAA
>JAABUM010002231.1_pt1 | contig 26550 bp, 36 predicted proteins | sample 5559161 | NCBI WGS metagenome assembly JAABUM01 (sample SAMN10711868, study PRJNA513369) | rock metagenome | isolation source: Antarctica rocks | place: Antarctica: Victoria Land, Siegfried Peak nord
AACATCGAGTATCAGTCGGCCTCCGAACGGCCACCGGGAGCAGAGATAGAACGTCACCCGCCAGCCGACAACGAGGCGCCCCATTTCCTCGCCATGATGGTGCGCGCCGCGCGCGCGGTTAATCTGTAAAGGAATAGCCCACAACCAGCAGAAATGTTTCGTACGATACAGAGTAGCTGAGACGTTGAGTGTTGGTAGGATCAGCGGCAGAACCACCAAACGCTGCGCTGCGGTGGAATGGGCAACAACAGGACGAACGCTGTTTCACTCTGACTCACAGAACTGAAACCCGGCTTGTCGTCGCCCATCGCCGACGGCATTGCGCGTGAGCTAGACCGCTATCCCATTCGCCCCGTTTGCAGCTCCGCCGTCCTGCGCGCCGTGTGTGCTTGGAAGAATACGTCGTGCCGCGCCGCCATTCTCCTTGGCGATGCGTTCGGCAACGTCATAGGGGGCCAGTCCCTCCCAGTGCTGGAGGATGCGGTTGAAGCGGAAGCTGGCGGCACGCAAGGCGGCGGCGACGGGCTTGGGTACGAGCTGGGGGAAGGTGACGACGATAGCCTCCTGCCCGGCCTCGCGCAGCTTGGCCTCGCGATCGAAGGCGCGTCCGCCGAGGGTCGCCCAACGCTCGACCTGCTCGGGATCGTCAACCATGTCCTTAAGGGAAAGCAGGGCGCCATAGAGGGCGTTGGAGGGCAGGCCGGACAGCTTGGCCTTCTCGACGAGCCCTCCGGCCTCGAACAGCCTTCGGTTGCGCACCTTGCGCTCCTCAGCGACCAGCTTGACATTCTCCAGGGCGATGCGTGCTTTGCGTTCCTCATGGACCCGCTGACGTTCGGCAAGGGTGCGCGCCATCTAAACCTTCCTCCCGGATGCCCCGCTTGCTAGCCTAGCGGCGTGGCACTTCGTCAGGCAAGACGAAACACTGCGCAGCGGGTTCTGAACCGAAGCGGGCCGAGCGTGAGCGAGGGAGCGTAGCGTTCATACGCAATATGCGTTGTGAACAACGCCGCTTGCAGCAGCCCACCAACTTGCCCTAGCCTCCTCATCATGGCCATCGCGTTCGCCCGTGCGCGCTACGTGTCCCGCAGCTCCGGCGGCAACGCCGTGCGCTCCGCCGCCTACAACGCCCGGGCCGAGATTGCAGCTCCAAGCACAAACCAGGTTTTCTACTTTCGCCACCGGGGCGATCTGGAGCACCACGAGGTGCTGCTACCCGACGGCGCTGACCCAATCCTGAGTGAAAGCGCCGTCCTTTGGAACGCGGCGGAAGCAGCAGAGAAGCGCAAGGACGCCCAGGTGGCGCGTGAGTTGGTGCTGGCACTGCCCATGGATGCCGGTGTGACGCTGGAGGACCAGGTCGAGCTGGCGCGCAGCTTCGCTCTCGAGCATTTCGTGTCCAAGGGGGTCGCGGTGCAGCTGGACGTGCACGCGCCGCATGCGGACCCTGGCGAGGAGCAATCGGCGGGCGAAGGGGCGAACTGGCACGCGCACCTCCTGGTCACGACGCGCCGTGTCGATGGCGCCGAGTTCGAGACCCGCAAGGCGCGCGACCTCAGCCCGGAGGTGCGCTCGGTCGGCAAGCGCAAGGTCGTGGCAGAGGGCGATCTCTGGGGCGAGCTATGGCGCGCGCATCAGGACCGCTGGTTCGTGGAGCACGGGCTGGGCGTGCGGGTGGACGCGACCACGGCGGTGCCGGGCGAGCACCTAGGACCGAAGCGGATGCGTGGCGTCGGCAGCCGGGCGGCGGCGCGGGCGGAGGAACTGCGTACGGCGAACGAGGCGGCGGCGCGCGATCCGGCGGCAGTGCTGGCGGCGCTGACGCGCAACACCGCGACCTTCACGGAGCGCGAGCTGGAGCGCTACGTCCTGAAGCACTTGCCGGAGCAGGATCGCGTTGCCGCGACGGTGGCGGTGCTGACGCATCCGGACCTGCTAGCACTGCATGACCGGGACACAGGGGCTGCGATCGGGCGGTTTACAACCACGACGGTGCGCAATCAGGAGCGGGCGGCGCTGGCCGACGCCGCGGCGGTGCTGGGCGCCGGGCACCACAGGGGCGTCGCAGCGGTGGCGCAGGCGGCGGCCCTGGCAGGGCGCACGCTGCGGCCGGAGCAGCAGGAAGCGTTCGAGCACGCGGCCGGGGCGGGTGGGCTGAAGGTGATCGAGGGCCGGGCGGGGACGGGCAAGAGCTACACGCTGGGGGCGGTGCGGGACGCGCATGAGCGGGCGGGACATCGGGTGGTGGGGTTGGCGCCGACCAATGCGGTGGCGCAGGACATGGGTAAGGACGGGTTCGGGGAAACGGGTACGGTGCACTCAGCGCTGTTCGCGCTGAAGAACGGGCGGGCGGCGTGGGACAGCCGCACGGTGCTGGTGGTGGACGAGGCGGCGATGCTGGACAGCCGCATCACCGGCGAGCTGCTGGCGGCGGCGCGGGCGTTTGGCGCGAAGGTGGTGCTGGCAGGCGACGACCGGCAGCTGGCCAGCGTGGAGCGGGGCGGGCTGTTCACCGAGCTGCGGCAGCGGCACGGCTCAGCGGTGCTGCGGCAGGTAGACCGGCAACAGGTGCCCTGGCAGCGGGAGGCGGCGCAGGACCTGGCGGAGGGACGGTTCACGCAGGCGGTGCGGGCGTTCGACCGGCATGGGGCGGTGACGTGGACGGCGGACGAGGCGGCCAACCTGGCGGCGCTGGTCAAGCAGTGGCAGGCGGACACGGCGGCGGATCCGCAGGCGACGCGGTTCGTGTTCGCCTACACGAACGTGGAGGTTGACGCGCTGAACGCCGGGCTGCGCGGGGTGCTGCGGGCGCGGGGCGTGCTGGGCGCCGACGTGCGGCTGGACACACAGCATGGGGCGGCGTCGTTCGCGGTGGGGGACCGGGTGCAGTTCACCGCCACGGCCAAGCGGCTGGGCTTGTTCAACGGCAACGCCGGTACGATCACGGCCCTGGACCCGGCGACGGGGCGGGTGACGGCGCGGCTGGACAGCGGGCGCACCGTGACGTGGCAGGCGGCGGAGTTCGACGGGTTCCGGCACGGCTACGCGGGGACGATCTACAAGGGGCAGGGCAAGACGCTGGACCACACCTACCTGCTGCACGGCAAGCACTGGCGGGCGGCGTCGAGCTACGTGGCGCTGACGCGGCAGCGGCTCGGGGCGCAGGTGTTCGTGTCGCGTCAGGTGGCGCAGAACGCGGGACAGCTGGCGCGACAGATGGCGCGGGGCGAAATGCGGGCGGCGTCGGTAGCGTGGGCCACGGCCGCCGAGGCCGCCGTGTCGCCGCGTTTGGAGGCAGAGGCCGTAGCCGCGCGTGCCGCGGCGGTGTGCGAGGCGGCGGCGCAGGGCGTGCAGGCGGTGCAGGAGAAGGCCGAGCGGCACTGGGCGGCTGGGCGGGAACCCCTGTCGCTGCCCGGGATGCTGGCCCAGCGCCGGACGATGCGGGCGGTGTCCGCGGCATTGCCGGCGCTGGCGCCGGGGCTTGCCGGACTGGGGCGGACTCTGGCGGCCCTGCCCGACCGGGTAGCGCTGGCGGTGCGGCAGAGGATGGCGCAGCTCGAGGCTGTGGCGCAGGTGCGCCGGGACGTCGAGGTGGTGGCCGCGCGGGCCGAAGCGGTGCGGGATGCGGCGGCGCGGGGTCTCCAGGCCTGGCAGGAGATGGACTACCAACACTTCGTGTCGTTCCGGGATCCCCCGTCGCTGCGCCGCACTGTGGCGCAGCACCGGGCGGTGCGGACGGTGAACGCGGCGGCGCCGGACCTCATCCCGCGGCTGGCCGAGCTAGGACGCCGCATGGCGGAGCTGCCCGACCAAGTGGCGGAAGCGGTGCGGCAGTGCCACGCTGCCGAACAGGAACAGCTGAAACGGATGCAGGCGCGCCTGTTCGAGGAGGCCCGTGAGGCGTGGCGGCGCGGGCAGGAGCCGGATCCGCCGCTGCGTCGGCGCGTGGACATGCCGCGCGAGGTCTGGTTCGAGCTGAAGTCGCAGGTGGACGCGATGCCGAACCGCGAGGTGCGGGCACGCGATCAGGCGCTGACGCGCGAGCAGGAGGTGGAGCGCGAGCGCTGGACGGACCGAGCCAGGGAGCGGGTGCTGCCGCAACGCGTCGAAGCATGGTGGCAGGCACAGCCGCGCCGGCCAGCGGATCGCAACGTGATGCCGCCGTGGCAGGTGCACAAACAGCTGGCTGCCCAGGTATTCAGCCTTTCCTACGAGCAGCTGCTGACGATTGAAACGAAGCAGGTCAAGGACCTGCTGTTCGCCGAGGGCATCGCGACGTGGCTGCACGAGAAGAAGCCGTGGGCAAATCCGAATGCGCGGGAAGCGGTGCCGGCCGAAGAGCAGGGCTATCTAAAGACGCGCATAGACCTGCTCTCCGCCGCCGAGCTGCTGGAAACCGGCGAGGTGCGGCGGCGGCAGGCGGAGCAGGCAGAGCAAGCGCGGTTGACGGCCAGGCCGGGTCCCCGGTCGAGCCCTGGCAGCAGCCCAGGCATGTAGGAGGCGTGACGATGCAGATGGGAGAACGGCCGTGATCGAGCTTGGAAGCAGCCCGGAGCTGCATGAGATCATAGGAATGCTGCAGGGGCTGACCCGGGCAGTGGGCGCTCTGACCGAGGTGCAGGCCAAGAACACCAAGCTGCTGGAGTACCTGGCAGGCTCGGTGACAACGGACGATCCGGAGGAGGGGCAGGATCTGCGCAAGCTGATCGCCGACCTCGTGCTCAGCCTGAAGCAGCATCCGGCCGAGATGGAAGCCGCCATGAGACGCGGGCTGCAGGCCGGCCCAGGCTAGCCGCTACGAACGTTCCGGAGGTCGGCAGCCAGGGACCGGGCGAGGTCGATCTCGATGCCCTCGGTCCCTCCCACGTGCTCGAAGTAGCAGCACAGGGCGTCGGCCTTGGCCCGGCGTCCCGCCGGGTGGGCGGCGCGCGTTGTGGCGACGGCCTGTGCGATCGCCTGCCACTCCGTCCGCAGCCCGTCCGCCTGGCGCCGGAGTTCGTCGCGGTCCGCGTTGCCGGTGCAGGCGAGGTGATCGACAACGGCAGCAAAGGCGGCGACACGATCCTGAAAGAGGTTGCAGGCTAAAACCAGGAGGGCATCGTTGCGAATGTGCAGAGAGGCGGGGCGGCCGTGCAGCAAGGCGATTAGCTCTTCGTTGACTGCATGAACAGCTTTGCTCGTGCCGCCGCGACGGTGGCAATGTTCTCAGACCTCGGCATGGTTCGCCCTCATCGCTTTGGTTCAGGCCCGGTACCGGGGTGCTTTCCCTTCCCCACCGGGCTGCCTTGCCCGTCTCGCAAGGTCGCTACAGTGTTGCGAACTCACGGCGCAGGGTCAAGCGACTTCGCAATTATGTTGCAAGGTTCGGACGATGACGCCCCAGCAATGCCGGATGGCCCGCGTCGGACTAGGCCTTGGCGTGCGCGAACTCGCCGAGCTTGCCAACGTGTCCACCAACACGATCAGCCGGCTGGAGCGCGGCGAAAGCCTCTACCCTCGCACGGTCGAGGCGATCCGCCGCGTGCTGGAAGCGGCCGGCATTGTGTTCATCGAGGAGAACGGCGGCGGGCCGGGCGTGCGGATGGCCAAGCTCAATCATCCTTTGTAAGAGTGATGATCCCCTAGCAGCAACTAGGATGCTGACCGCTGCAGCTCCGCCAAGTCGGGCAATCCGTCACAGCACTCGGTGACTAAGAAGTCCAATAATGTTTGTCCGCGCACTGCGTCCACGCGACATCGTTGAACGCGGCCCTCTCGGCTCTGCGTCATAAGACCGACTGTCACGAGTTGGGCGACATGATGTGCGAGGGTGGACTTGGGAATGCCCAACTCTCGCTGAATGGCACCGACCGGCATTCCCTCTTCCCCGGCTTTGATCAAGAGGCGGAAGATCGCCAGCCGATGCGGATGACCAAGCTCCGCCATGCAGCGCGCCGCATCCTCAAAGGTCATCTCATCCACAAGGCAAGAGCTCAGGCCAAGGCTCGGGCTTGGGCAAGGGCCGTTGCTCCTTCACCGTCTCGGGCTCAGGCTTTCCAAGCTGGAAGAGCTGCCCCCGGTGGATGCCGAGGTCAGCCAACAGATCGTCGCTCAAGGCGCTCAACTGCTCGATGTTGGCCTGTCTGCGCCACTCGGCGAGCAGAGCCATCATCAGTTGCCTTATGGGACTGAGCATGACATAGCTCCAAGAACTATAATTCTAGAATATTGGTCCTTTTGCGTGTGAGATCAAGACCCGTCTTTGGAGGGCATGCATGGCTGACGCGACCGACTTGCCATCGCGTGCAACAGGCAGCTGCCTGTGTGGAGCGGTCCGCTACAGGGTGCATGGCCCCTTGCGCGACGTGAGCGTGTGCCATTGCAGGTTTTGTCGCCGCATGAGCACCCATGTCGGCGCATACGCGGCCTGCGCCATCGTCGATCTGGCGATCGAAGACCCGCGCCGGCTGCGCTGGTATCAGTCCTCGCCCGGAGCCAGGCGGGGCTTCTGCAGCCGATGCGGAAGCACGCTGTTCTGGGAACCCGCAGCCCGCACGCACATCGCGATCTCCGCTGGCAGCCTGAACGAGCCGACTGGCCTCAAAATCAGCGGCCAGATCCATTTGGCCCAGAAGGGCGACTACTATGACGCGCCATGACGCACAGACGGCATTTTGACTTGCCCGCGTCGAGCCGGCCCTTCATGGTGGAGCCATGTTCTGCGTCGATGAGGCCACTGCTGAGTCCATCCGTCGCGTGTTCAATGAGGAGGGCGAGCTGTCGGCCGTGATTGAGCTGCGCCGGCATTTCCCGCTCATCACCGACACCGCCCGAGGGCGGGAGTGCGTGCGGATCATCGCGGGATGGCAGCCGGTGCCCCCTCCAGCGAAGGCGGCGGACAGGGTTGCTCGCCTAAAGCCACGGCGGCGGCCGACCGCTGCGCCGCGCTGAGCGCGGACATCCGGCATCAGCGTGTCCCAGTTGAGGTATAGTCTGCCTGCTACGGTGTAGCCCTTAGCTGGATCAGGGGTTTATCCAGCGCTGGCGCGGGGAGATCAACTGGGACAGCCCGCTCTTAGCCAAAGTTCCTACTGTATGCTACTTAGCATGACTCTGGCATTGGTCGGGTAGCGTGACACCGGATTAGCCAAATCAGGCCTGCGATCCGTGCCGAGTTCAGTGCAGCACTGCCCGCACGATGCCGGCAATCCAGGCCCAAAAGGGCATACCCAGCACCAAGGACACCGCCAAGGAGAGCGGGAAGCCTTTGAGATGCGCCAAGTCGTCCCCTGAGGCGGGCGTCTCCAATGTGTCGGGCAGCGGCGCGGGGATGTCCACCGTCGCCGGGTCACGCAGCAGCGGGATCAGATGCGGGCTTACCTGATCGCCGCGTCCTGGGCGACGACGATCCTTGATCTTAGCCGGAGGGGGACCGTGCTGAGCCTGCCGGAGAAGTTCCCTAAAACGCATCGAGGTCAATATCCCCAACCACAGTCAATGGCTGGAACAACTACGATTTCTGTTTTGGAATCGCAAGGTTCTGTGCCAGCCTTTGCAACAGCAACGACGCCACGGGAGCAGAACCATGAACATCGCAGAGCTGGCTGAGCGGATTGCCACGAAGCAGAGCCTGGACAAGGCCCAGGCCCGCAAGATGATCGAAGCGACACTGAAGGCCGTCGTGGATGCCGCGAAGGACGGGGCTGAGGTCTCGCTGCCGGGCTTTGGCAAGTTCCGTGTTCAGGACCGGCCGGAGCGCGAAGGGCGCAACCCAGCCACCGGCGAAGCCATGACCGTGGCCGCCAGCCGAAAGCTGAACTTCTCGCCGGCCAAGGCGGTCAAGGACGCCCTGAACGGGTGACAAGGACCTGGCCATATCTGAAAGCTGGTCCGGATGCATTCAGAGGCTGCATGATGCTTCTGGTGGGTTCCTCAACATCATAATCGTGCGGCCTCACGATATCGGGGAAGTGGTTGGCATGGTGCACTCCGGCGACGCGCTCGCGGAGCGGATCGCGCGGGCGGTGGCCGACATGATGACGGTGGTTGGGCAGGGGTCACGCCGAACGCCGGCGCTTTGCACGTCGTGCTGGAAGCCTCTTCAGCGCAGCCGATTTGCTGTGGTGATCGCGTCCCCGGATCACTGCGGGCCAAGCGACATGATCACCATGGCTATCTGCAACCGGCCATTGTGCGGGCCGACGGGCGAGGCGATCCAGCGCCAAGCTGCCTGTGCGCTGCGCCGGATTTGGCCCAATGCCCGTTCTGTGGCGCTGCAGGACAGCGGCATCGCCTAGGGCAGGTCGCCGGTGCCGGTGACTGGCCGATAAAACTGTTATAATTCGAAACGTCGGTTTAGATTCATCACGCAATTGGTGTATCATAAACCGGATTATCACGTGCTGATTGACCGACGTACATGGAGGCCCCGGCGAGCTTGGGGGCGAGCTGGGACCATGGCAAGGATTCGTGCGCGATCCTCACACATCGGTGCCGTGCGGCCGAGCCGAGGTATCGAGCCTTCGTGGGGCCGTGCAGGGCTGTGCACTAAACCCCTCTGATTTCGAGCACGACTTGGAACAAATCAGGAATTGGTTAACGAAGCGTTAAGATCGGACGGGCGATTGCTACCGGAATGATGCAAATACGGAACGTTATTGGAACTCGGGAGTCGTGGAGCGGGCCTCGCGACGGTTCGCCGTTAAGCCTGCCTAGCCAGATGCCGCGCGCTCACCGCGGCGCAGCGGTCGGCCGCCGCCGGGGTTTCAGGCGGACAACCTTGCTGTCAGCCTCTGCCGGCGGAGGCGCCGGCCGCCATCCCGCGATGATCCGCACGCATTCCCGACCCCGGGCAGTGTCGGTGATCAACGGGAAGTGCCGCCGTAGCTCAAGCACGGCCGACAGCTCGCCCTCCTCGTCGAACACACGACGGATCGCCTCGGCGGTGGCCTCATCGACGCAGAACATGACCCCACCATGCGAACACGCCCCGGCGCGGGCAAGCGAAATCCCCTCTGGACATGTCCGGCTATCCCTGACCCTTGCGTCCAGGTAGGCTTGGCCCTGCAGCCGCTAGGCTCCGGTCCACCGCGGCGCCGATCTGCCCGAACCCGGCCTCCAGGCGCCCGCCACCTTTCCCGAGCGGGCAGGGGCGATTACGTTTTCGGGTGATGGTCCGACTCGTTGGCGCCGAAAACGGAAGGAGCTTGGCTATGGCAGATGCCGCCCAACGCCAGCGGAAATTGGCGGCAAAGGCTACCCGACGCAAAGCGATCGTGGCCGGGAAGAAGATGCTCGAAGTGTCATCGACCAGTTTGGTTGGCCGCATCCGGGTGGCGACAAAGGGTTCGGTAGTCCGATGCATAATGTCGTCGACCCTGTTCGAGATCGGTATCGGCCACGTCGTCGTGGCGCGCGCGCTGCCGTCGGGCTTACTTGGCTGCGCCTATTTTCTGGTCGATGTTTTCTGCCTCGGGGTGAAGGACGTCTTTTATGCCGAGATGGGTCAGACTGAGCTGCGATCGCGCCTGGCGGAGCAGGACGATGTGCAAAGTTTCATCGACATCGAGCCCGCCCATGCGCGCAAGTTGATCCGTGATGCCGCGGCTTATGCGGCCAGTCTGGGGCTATCCGCGGCGAAGGACACGCCGGTCATCGAGGCAATCTTCGGGGATGTCGATACTGGCGCCTGGACCGAGACATTTACGTTTGGCAAGGATGGCAAGCCCTTTTTCGTGAGTGGGCCGAACGACACGCAGGCACGCATTCGTGCCGTCAGCCAGATTCTAGAGAAAAGCCAGGGCACCGGCGGCTGGAATTACATGGTCAAAGTGCTCCCCGGTCTGTAGGGCCCACATGGAACGACGCTAGCCGGCTGGCTCACCGAGGATGGGTGAGCAACAAGATTGCCCGGAAACTGATCGTCGAGATGCGCCAGCCCGTTCACCCGGAATGCTGAGCTACGCAACTTGGTGCAGGGGCGCCGCCCGGCGGCACACAAGCGGATGGCCGAGGTCTAGAGCATCGAGAGCCTGATCACCGCTCAACGTTTCTCGATAACCAAGACTATCGGGATTCCCGCTTAGGCCAGTTCGATCAATGAGTTACGTTTTCAGTAAGGTATGACCGAATGCGAACCTGAAATCCGCCGCTGCCTTGTGCAGCTGATGTCTGCCCAGCCCAAAGAATCCTGCTCAGCCCTGCGGACCACGTGAACCTTGGCGTCTAGGCCGATACTGAGCTAATATTCTCTATGAATGACGCATCTGGACTAACTAGACTAGCTGCGAAATTAGTCGCATATTAATCTACAGGTAGGTATCAAAGGAGCGGGCAGAGTTATGAGTAACGATGAGATCGACCTAAACAAATCCGAAAAGCCGCACGCCCACTTTGCCTCTGCGCATGAGGTTGTTGTCGATCCAGTGCTATCAAAGGATCAGAAAATAGAAGCGCTCGATCATCTGGAGCAGGATGCTCGCCAACTTGCGATCGCTTCGTCGGAAGGGATGTCGGGCGGCGAAGAAACCGGGTTGCAAGAGGTCCTTCACGCCAGAGATCTAATGGAGTTGCCCCCAATCACCCATGCGTATGAAGTGGTGCTGAAGGATCTGCATCTCAGGAAGATTGGCGGCGAGAGTGGAGAAATGCAGGAACTGCTTGAACAAGCTATAGCTGCTCTAGAGGCGGTCAAAAACGCCGGTCAAGCTGAAAAACACTGACGATAGATAGTCTGGACAGGAGCGCTCTGGGATTTGCTCGTAGCCGTAGATGCTAGACATCATCACCGCCTATCTCGGGCTCTCTATAAATCCTGATGCTCTGCTGATTGATCTTGGCTCTTGTCGGCTTCCGGGGTGGTAGGCTTTGGCCTGGGTAGCGTGCCTGAAAGGCATCTGGTGTGATGGCTAGGGCGCAAGCAGCCACCCGCTCGCGCGAGGAGCTACCGCCCTTATGGATGCTATGATGAAACCAGAAGTTCTGACGATCAAGCTATTCAGGACGGAACCGGGTGACGTAGGAATTTGTGACGTCTCCTGTTCTTACGAGAACCTTGCGGAGGCCCAGCGGATAACAACTGAACGACTGGAAAGCTGCTCCAATGACCCTCAACGCAGGAGTCAGGACAAGCCCACGAAGGCATACCTGATCGGAGAGGATGACCGGCTGATTGCCGAGTACCGCATTACGCCCCAGGGAGCCGAGATTGTGCTTAGAGGAGATGCGTAGAAGGTCCGGAGAGCAACGGCTACTACCGGGGCCGCAGCGTAGCCTGAGTCTGCCTCCCCGCAGGTTACGCATTATATACTCTGTCCACGTGAGAACCCGAAAACTTCGCATCCCCGGAACGCCGCTCATATAAGGATCGACTCGCCAGCCGATTTTCGGGTTCTCACGTGGACAGAGTATATATGATAAAGGACATTATCATATATATGAGTTGAGGCCTCCCGCTGCCCCTGTCAGGAAATCGGGGCGGGCAGGTGAACAGGTAGCCGCTAGATTGATGCGTTAGTAAAAACCAAGGCAGCGGAGTGCTGCCTTGCTAAGTCGCCTAGATACGACATGGTTGCGGCTGCACGTCGCTCCTTGGATGTTACCGCTTCGGGACAGTAGTCCCGGCCCGCTCCTGGTTTGCAGGACCACCCGGCCGCGTCACGGCCTGCCCGCCTTGTACAGTGGTCGTTGACAGGTTGCCCGGAGGATTGGCAAGCGGCGGAGTGTTAGGCTTCTGCTGGCTTCCCCCCACGAACGCCGCACCTGGATTGGGCGTGGTTGAACCGCTGGGGTAGGCCGGACGGCTCTGCGGGCCAGTCGTCGCGTTCTCCGACCCCGCCGGCAAGCTGTTCGTCGGTGTGAGGGGATGGGCACCGTTGCCCAGTCCATCCCGTGATTGCGTCGGACCACTCATGACCGATGGAGCGCCGCTGTTCAACTGTGCGAAGGCGACAACGGGAGTGAGGGAAAAAGCCGCAGCGAGCAGCAAGACAGCATGGCGCATAACAGGCCCCCACGAGTTCGTCAGATGGCAACGGCTGTGGAACGGAGGGGTTGCTAAATCTACCCGCGCAAATGCAGTCCCTGGCATTGCGAATACCTGGCAAATAGCATCTTTCCTGGTTCCAATCCGATAATCGGGCGTTATGGGAAGAGCGAACGGAGGCGGCCGCCGTTCAACCGGCTTGGCTCTGGCGTGTTGGCGCCGGATGGGGCGCGCAAGGGTGACGCCGACGCGCGGCGCTCCTGCTATCCACCCTGCAACCCACACCGGTATCGTGCTTAAATAACTTGACAGGACGGCCGTGCGCGACGACATCACGGGTCGGCAATATGCCAACAAGGGTTGGGAGACCGGGCACCGCCCAGCCTCCCAGGCTGCTAGTGCGACAGGGCTTTGAGGATCTCGGCGATTGCTACACACAATACGCCCAGGGCCTTGAGCACCTCTAGCAGCCACCCTTGAAAGGGTGACATATTTGCTTGTGGCTTTCATGTTGGATTGCGGGCCATCGGGTTGCACCCCGATGGTCAGCGCCCTCATTGACGCTGACCTTCATAAAGTTGGGTGGTCTTTGCGCCCAGGCAAGCGACTCCGTCTTCAGAGCAGTTCCTCCAACGCACGTGCAACCTGCTGACCCGGGGCCTTGCAAGTTGCGTGCCTGACGATATGTTACGATAGCGCACTTAATAGAATCGGCGAAATCAATCGCATGTAACCTTGCCGACCAGGGCAGTGATGTCCTGGTTGTTGTTATCGCCGGGTTCAGTCTTGGCGATTGCGCCATGGAACTCGGAGAAGGCCGGGTACACGCGCACGTTGCGGTTGAGAAAGATGCGCCCGAGCCGAGGCTCGCGCGAGGTGTCCAGCAACTCCGGTTCACCGATGGCCCGCAGCATCCGTTCGGCGGGGCTGGAGTAGGACGTGGGATCGTCCCACCACGCCGCATCGGCGTAGGCCCGGATAGACAAGCTGACGCGGCAGGAGTGTTCATCGACGAACCGGCCCCGCTTAGGACGGTTCGTCGATGGTAAGAGTTGCCTATTCGACTGGCTGCTTTTCGCGGTTCGCACCGCCTAGTTTTTTCCAAGAGTCGAGGCGGTGCGTGGCCGCGCCGAAGCTGATTTCCATCAGATGGCAAACCGCGTAGCGGCTCTTGCCCGCATCAAACAAGCGGTAGCAGATCTCAATGCCACGGGGCGTCAGCTTCATTAAACCGCCCACTTCATATTTGTTTTTTGGGTCTTTCGGATCGAATTCGATAAAATCTAATTTTGTTTCTAGCAGCAAGAGGGATTTCAGGGTGATGAAGCCCGCCATTACTCTTTCAAGCGCGTCGGTAATGTCGTCGAGTGCCGCTGCTACGGCGGCTTGATTGTAGCCGTTGGCGGAGGTGGGATTGGTAACGGGCATGTTGGCTTTCCTTAAGTAGGTTAAAGACAAGCACTCTCTATAACCTACCTAGAGATACGTCAAGGCCTTTCCTTAGATAATGTATGGAAGGTCCATGATCATTGTAGGCCTCTAAAAGTTAAGAGACTTCTGCAAATCTGGCTCGACCCAATGTCATCAATGGGTTACGCTTTGCAGAAGATATGACCGAATCGCACCCGCAAAATCGCATCGTCGGATACGCCCGCGTCAGCACCTACGGGCAGACGCTTGACGCCCAGCTTGAGCAGTTGAAGGCGGTAGGCTGCACCAAGGTCTACCGGGAAAAGGCGACCGGCGCACATGTCGAGCGGCGCGAGTTGCAACGCATGTTGAAAGCCGTCGCCTCCGGCGACGTGGTGACAGTGACACGCATTGACCGGCTGGCCCGCTCGACGTTCGACCTGTTCAGCATCGTCAAGCAGATCGTAGACGCGGGCGGACAATTCCGATCACTGGCCGAGCCGCTGGCCGACACCTCCACCAGCATGGGGCGGGTGATGCTGGCTGTTCTCGGCGGACTGGCGGACATGGAGCGCGATATTATCAGGACGCGCACAGCAGAGGGCAGGAGCCGTGCAACGGCGCGTGGGCAGCATATGGGCCGACCATCCGCCCTGACCTCCCAGCAAGCCACAGAGGCCCGGCAGCGGCGGCATGATGGGGCGACCCTCAAGGAACTGGCGGAAAGCTACAACGTCAGCAAGGCGACGATTTCGAGGCTTGGGACATGAACGCAGTAGCCGACCACAACAATCTTTTCCGGCTAATCGGCCTCTACCACGTCCACTGGAGTTCGTTTGAACTCGCAATTGATATTGGAATTACAAAGCTAACCGGTCTAACGGCTGCTCAAACCGTTAAAAGGACGCAAGGATGGATGATCTCTAAAAAGGTAGATTACCTCAAAAAGTTGGTTGAGCAGTCGGCGTACCAAGATAAGATCGGCATCCTTGATATTCTTGCCGAGCTGCCGGCCACGTCCGCCCGTAACGCTATGGCGCATGGCTACTTGAGGTTTGGCGCTGATCGGCTAATCGTCATCCACAGAAGCCGAGCAGGGAAACCGACCCGTCTGGATTACACCACTACTGATTTCGACAAGCACCTTAAATTGGTCTCCGATCTAGCCGCCATTATTCATCAGCCCGGATCGATGCCTTGCTGAGATGGGCGCTTCTCGCGTGATGGTTGTGCGGGCGTGCGGACTCGCTGCCACGTTGGGAGTGGCATGCTGTCGGCTCGATACGGCGGCGTTGGAGGCTGATGGAATTGGGTGACGGTGGGGCACGCTGCCCCTCTTTTCAGCTGATCAAACGGGGCATGCGGCCGAGGATGAAGGCCAGAATGGACTGGCACGGTGCGGTGCTGGGCAGGTGCAGCTTGACCTGGGTTTTCATCTCGACGACGCGGACGGCAAGCTTGATCAGGTGCAGCCTCAGCGTGTCGAACTGAGCTGTGCGCCAGGACGAGCGGCGGGGCATCAGCGTGCGCAGGCTCCATAGGAGCCAGTAGGCGCCGGCGTGCAGGAACAAGCGAAACTGGTTGGCGGTGGCCTTTGTGCACGAGGTGCGGTCGGCGGCGAGGTGGCGCTTCCAGCTTTTGATGTGGTTTTCCGCCTGTCCGCGCGCGCAATACCGCCGTTCGTAGAGGGCGCGGGCTGAGCCGCCTTGCAGGCTGGTGACGATGAAGCGCGTGTCTGTCCCGTCGGGCCCGGCCTCGACGCGGGCGACGATGCGCTCGACCCGATCCCAGCTTGCGGCACCGTCGTAGAACTCGGTGAAGCGGCGGAGCTTGCCCGAGCCGTCCGAGGCGGCAAAGCGGGCGGCGGTGCTGGCTTCCAGGCGCTCGACATGACGGCGCAGCGTGCTGGTGGGCGCGACACCGAGCAGATAGTCGACCTCGTTCGCCCGGCACCAGCGCAGCACCTCGGGACCGCAATAGTGACTGTCGGCCCGCAGCAGGACCTCGACCCGGGGCCAGTTGGCGCGGATCTGGCGCAGCAGGCGGCGCAGGAAGGCCCGGATCTCGCGTCCACTCGGCCGCTTGGCCGGACGCAGCACGGCGGTGACGAAGCGGCCCTCGCCGTCGAACACCACGATGGGCTGGAAGCCGTATTCGTCGTAGTGCGCGTTGAACAAGCGCATCTGCTGCTCGCCATGCACGGCGTCGAACGTGTCGTCCACGTCCAGCACGATCCGGCGCGGCACCTGACGAAAGGATCCGCAATACAGGTCGACCATGGCTTGACCCATGCGCAGCAGCGCGCGTTTGTCGGGCAGGTTCTCCAGGCGTGAGATGGTCGGCTGCGAGCACAGCGCCGCCTCGTCCCCGAGCCGTTCCATGGCGAGCTTGAACATCGGGTCCGTGCGCAGCCGGTCTGCGTCGTTGCCGTCCTCGTAGCCGGCCGCAATCATCAGCAGGCGGAAGCGAATGATCTCGTCGAGACCATGCACGACGCGCTCCGGGTCGCGCGGGTCTGCGATACACGCCGCCAACCGTCCGGCCACGTCGAGGCGCTGCTCCACCTCACGCAGCACCAGCAGTCCGCCGTCAGACGAGAGACTTCCACCATCAAAGCGGGCGATCACGGGCTTGCCGCCAACGGGTGGCAGGCCGGGCAGCGCAGGGATAAGCTCAACCTTGGCGGGCATGGCGCTCCGGATCCGTAGAATTGGCCTCGAGAACCACATTCTACGCTGGATCAAGGGCTTGTACTATGCCCGCCAACCCTCAAGAATTATCCAGGCTAGGACGGCAATCATCAACCGTCCGGTGCTGGTGGCGGTGTCGGCCCATGGCTCCACCAGTGATCGGAATTGCCCGCCTGCGTCGGTGATCGCCTTGACGATGGCGAACAGGTCGAAGGTCGAGCGGGCCAGCCGGTCAATCCGCGTCACCATCACCATGTCGCCGGGCTGGATCGCTTTCAGCAGGCGTTGCAGCTCGCGCCGGTCGGCCTGTGCGCCGCTCGCCTTCTCGCGGTAGACCTTGCTGCACCCGTTGCCGCGCAACTGCTCAAGCTGGGCGTCGAGCGTCTGGCCGTAGGTGCTGACGCGGGCATAGCCGAGGCATCGATTTTCAGGGTGAGTTTCGGTCATATCTTTCGGAAAGCGTAACCCACTGACCGGACAGGCTCAAGGGAAATTACCGAAAATCTTGAGTTGTGCTCCGTCGCATATCGCTGCCAAAGCGACGACTGGCGGTGATCATGGTTGCGGCTTGGTTGGCAATTTCGCACGGTGTTTTCTTGATTGATCCGGGGGAACAGGACGATGAGCAGTCAACGGCTGGGCGGGAGACGTGCGTTGGTAACCGGCGCCTCGCGCGGGATCGGGGCGGCGATCGCGCGCCGCCTTGCGGTTGAAGGGGCGCGAGTGGTGGTGAACTACCACACGTCCGCCGCGGCGGCCGAGGTGGTTGTGGCTGACATCCGCGCCGCGGGGGGAGAGGCGGTGGCGATGCGGGCCGATATAGCGCGCGTGCCGGACGTGGAGCGCCTCGTGGCTGAGGCAGCGGCATGGCTCGGCGGACTGGATATCCTTGTCAACAATGCTGGCGTCGGCAACGGCGGGATGACGTTTGGTAAAGTCGACGAGGTGGCATTCGACCAGGTATTCGCGACGAACGTGAAGGCGGTGCTGTTCGCGGCCCAAGCAGCGGCGCCACTAATGCCTGATCATCTGGGGGCGATAGTCAACCTCGGTTCGCTGGTGACGCGCCAGCCTGGATCGCGTCCGCTCTATTCGACGAGCAAGGGCGCGGTGATGACGCTCACGGTCACGCTCGCACGGGCCTTGGCGCCACGGGGCATCCGGGTCAACTCCATCGCGCCGGGGCCGATCGATACCGACATGATGGCCGGGAACGGCGTTCAGGCCGTAAACAACTACATAGCGATGACGCCGCTCGGGCGGCTCGGCCGTCCCGAGGAGATTGCAAGCGTTGCTGCCTTTCTTGTATCGGAAGAGGCTAGCTACATTACGGGTGAAACAATTCCAGTGGGCGGCGGTATGCGCTGACGCTACCCAACACCGGTCGCGAGAGTGGCAATTAGTTTAGTTGTTGCAAAACTTTTAACTTCTGCGCCTGAACTAGCCGTTGGCAGGCAGTTCGCTCATGCCTGCGATGTAGTCGCAACATCACCCGCCCACCATTGTGCTGTGCCTCACACCCATATTTTGCTAGCAATCAATTTTTGTAGCAAAGAATTTTGCTATTTTGCGAACCTGCAGGCAGAGTAGAGCTATGCAAACTATCGTTATAGTTAGTCAGAAAGGAGGGACCGGCAAAACCACGATTGCCGTTCACCTTGCTGTTGCCGCCGAGCTGGCCGGTAAAGCCGCCGTGGTGATCGACCTTGATCCCCAGGCTAGCGCCGCCGCCTGGCGCGACTTGCGCGAGGCCGAGGCTCCTGCCGTGCAATCCGTTCAACCTGCCCGACTTGGCGTCACCCTCAAGGCCGCTGCCGCGGCAGGTGCAGACTTCGCCGTGATCGATACCCCGGCTCGCAGCGAGAATGCCGCCCTTGAAGCCGTCCGGGCAGCGAACCTCGCTCTGATTCCATGCCGCCCCGGTTTCTTCGATACTGCCGCCATGAGTTTCACCGCTAACTTGTTGAAGCTCGCAGGCAAGCCCGGCTTTGTCGTATTCAGCCAAGTCCCGAGCCGCGCGGGCAACCTTGTGGCCGAAGTGACGGAAGCCTTGACTACCTACGGCCTAGCTGTCGCGCCGCCTGCTATCCATCTTCGCGCGGCCTACAGCAATGCGATACCGGGCGGACAGAGTGCCCAAGAATACGAGCCAAAGGGCAAGGCAGCGGCAGAAATTGCCGAGCTATTTCAATGGCTCCAGCTAGAGTTATCAAAGTAATTTGCTATATTGCTAGCAATTAATCTTGCCATGCTTTACACAGGAGAAACCTCTTCATGCAACGCAAGAGTATCGCAGGAGCCATCCGGCAAGCCGCGCAAGGGGAGCCAGTCCCGGGCCCCACATCGCCCGAAGCGCATACCAGGCCCACAGTCCGGCCCTATCGGGCCGCCACGCGCGAGGGTAAGAAAATCATAGCTGCGCCCGTGGACCCCGCCGCGCACCGGCAATTGAAAATGTTAGCCGCCGAAACTGGCGAGAAAGCCGAAGCCTTGATACGTGAGGCCTTGCGCGACCTATTCATTAAGCACGGCAAGCCGCCGATTGCTTGAGCGCGAGGGAAAGGAGGGGAGCTAGGCAGGAGGCAATGTCTCGGATATTTCCATCGTCCCGCGTAACCGCGCCATGCGGCCTGCCTTGGAACGCTGGCGCTCCGCATGGGCTGCGCGGAACTCATCGCCTTGCTTACGCCACCACGCTAGGGAAACGGCAGTAACCGGCGCGCGCGAGTGAGCTCGCACCAGCTCGATTTGCACGCCCATTTCTGAGAGGCCGTTGACTTCTAGGAGCGCGGGCGCGATCACGCGCCGCTCAAAGTCAGGGCCGAGCTTATACGCCCCAGGGGGCACTCCCAGCAGATCGCGGAAGCGCGCAATTGGAAATTGCTCGATGCAGCGATCCAACCCGGCGCGGAGCTGCACCAGTTCATAAAGAGTAATGGCGTATTTGCTAGTCATAGAACAGACGACCTCCGCCTTGATCCGTCCCCATCTGCCCGATTGCGCCAGAACCGGCCGCAGCATCTCCGGCACCGTGAAGCGGATAAAACCAGGGCTGCCGCCAAGCGTACCCGGTTCCGGTATGTCAAAGCCGCCAAAGAGTTGCGTCAAGAGCAGTCGCGCTTCACCCGTGGCCTTGTCACGATACGACACATTGACCTTAACCGACAGCAGTCGGTCTAAGCTTTCCCGCAGGCGGTCATTACTTTCATGCGGCGAGGGGCGCAGCTCCGCCATAGGAATGACCCAAGACGCCCCAGATTCTGCCAACCGCCCACTATCATGAGCAAACTGATAAAGCAGATTGAGAATTGCACGGTCTGACACTTCGAGAGCATGAGCACCCGTAATCTCGATAAGCTCAGCGGCTTTCGGGAATCCGGTGATGTTGGTTTTCTGCTCAATGGTCACGCTCATTGCACCATCTTACTATGACATGACATCGCAACCAAGACATATCATAGCAAAACTAAGCTCCGCCCGTTTAGTCATATCTGGGTTGAGGCCGCCAACATCCACTGGACGTCGTTAGTCGAAATCGGATTTTCTTACCCCTTCCGAGTGCGTTCGGGCCACTTGGACGCAGCATTCACTCCTCGATTAAGCAGAAAATCTATTTCATTACACTTTCGATTTATGCCCGCCCGTTTAGTCATATTCCTCCGCCCGCTTAGTCATATCTACTCCGCCCGTTTAGTCATATTCCTCCGCCCGTTTAGTCATGATTTTAGGCTATAAAACATTGATCTTGTTGAGCATTTTTTGCTCTTAATTAGAAATTAAGTGAACTTGAACTTAAGGCTGTGGATAACTGGAAAGGCAATGTCACGGTGCTCGCTGCGTGCAAGGGGTGGGTCCTCCCCGTGCTCGCCATGCTCGCCGCCAAGCGGCGGCTGCGCGTAGCTGCGCGCGGGTCCGATCCCGGCGCCAAGCGGCGGCGCCCTTGCCCTTCGCTGCGCGTCGTGACCCCCAGAAGGCGTCGGGACGGAAGGCGTCCCGACCTATCGACCCTTGGCCTCTGGCACAGGTCGAACAGAAGGCTGCTGACAGGGTAAGGAAAATGCCTTACGTTGCTGGTGTTGTTTGGAGCCGTGGAGAAAAGCGATGCCTGTGGTCGAAGAGGTCTGCACCATTACCGCCAAGGGGCAAACGACGGTGCCCAAAGCCGTGCGCCAGGCATTGGGGGTGGGCTATGGCGGGCGCATCGCCTTCCGGGTGGAGAAGGGCAGCGTCACCGTCCATGCATTGCCAAAGGAAGACGGCGCGGACCCGGCGCTGGCGCCTTTCCTGGCCCTGCTGGAAGCCGACTTGGCCTCCCGGCCGGCTGATGCTGTGCGGCCGCTAACAGAGGCCCTGACAGGCCGCCTAGAGGCATTGACGGCCGAGATGGGGAAGGTGAACCCAGACGCTCCCATTGAGGGCGAGGTGAGCCTGTAGCCTGTGCTGGAACGGCATGGCTGGCAGCTCCATGCCCATCCCCTGTTCCTGGACCAGCTAGAGCGGCTTCTGAGCGCCGTAGAGCGGGCCAAACGGTCCGACCCGCAGGAATGGCAGCGAAAAGCCGACGCGCGCCTCCTGGCGGCTCTGAGAGCCTTGCTGCTGGACCGCATCCCGCATGACCTGCTGGCGCCGGAGTTCCGGCAAGGCAACACGCTGGGGCGGGACCGGCGGCACTGGTTCCGGGCCAAGTTCGGCGGCAACCGGTTCCGGCTGTTCTTCCGCGCCGATTCCCGTGCCAGGGTGATCGTATATGCCTGGGTCAACGACCGGGACACGCTGCGCAAGGCGGGGGCCGGGACGGACCCCTATGCGGTGTTCGCGCGGATGCTGACGGGCGGCAACCCACCTGATGACTGGCCAGCGCTGCTGGCCGCGGCGCAAGCGCCCGAGGCAGAGCAGCGGCTTGGCGCGGCAGAAGGCGAAGCTGAATGAAGGAAAATGATGTTCGCGCGCAGCAGAGCCTCAAAGGCATCCTGCCCCGAGGTCAGCTGCGCTGGTCAGTTGTCATTCCTGGTTTTCAGTTTCGCCGCGCCTGGCGGGTCGCGGCCTTCCTTGAGCGCTGTGAGGGCCACCCGCGTGCCGGGGTCCAGCAGGTCGGGCTGGACCTGGTCCTTGCGCCGTGCCTTGCGGCCTGCCGGGGGCGCGGCCAGTTCCCTCTCTGCCGCCTCCATCTCCGGCGGCCGCTTGGGCTCGAAGGTCAGGGCGACGCCCACGACCTGCCGGCCGCGGCGCGTCTCAGACACCGTGGTGGTGAAATGGCCGAGCTGGTCCACTTCGGGCACGGCCAGGTCGAGCGTGTTGCGGCGCAGCTCGGTCCAGTTCCGGTAGGCTTTCTCCGGCACGCCGAGGATTTCCCGCAGCTGGGGCACCGTGCCGCGCCAGACCCGGTCGTGCTGCCTGCCACAGAGCCAAGCGCCGCGTTCGTAGAGGGTTACGCTGTAGCGGCTCTCAAAGGCGATGACGACGGCCCGGTTGAGCACCGCATAGTGCTCCGACCCCTGCAGGGCGAGGCGGGCGACTTCGGAGAACTGGAACCAGACGAGGCCGCCGGCGGGGTCGGTCTCGTCGATGCGCCGGGTGAGGATCGGGGCGGACTCGATGGCGTGCTTGCCGGCCGGGCTCAGGGTCTCGATGCGGATCAAGGTGCGCTGCACCTCGTCCAGCACGTCGCGCAGCCGGCCGTTGCCTTTGTGCGAGCCGCGGAGCTCGCTCATGGGGATCGAGAACAGCTTTCCCGGTTCCCAGGCGTCGCCGGCGGCTTTGTGCAGCATGAGGGCGATGGCCTTGCGGGCGCTGGCCGAAGGGGACGACCCGCGGGCGAAGGCGGCTTCGACCAGCTCGCGCGGGGCGACGATCTGGGTGTTGGGGATGTCCTGCGCCATGATGTGCGCAGCCCTCATAGTGCGGCCGGGCTGCCTTGGGGAAGGGTCAAGGCCGGGGAAGGCACTCATGGTCATGGCACCACCATAGCAGAGGTGAGTATGATAACAAACTCTGCTCCTCTCGTGATTTCCTGTTCAGCGATGTTCGCCAGCATGTTGTCTGACCCCCTCCCAACCCTCACCTTGCCCCCTCCCAACCCTCACCTCAGTCCCTCCCAACTCTCACCTCAAGCCTCCGAACCCTCACCTCGACGGCGAATCGTCGTTTCGAATCAAGCTGTTGCGACAGATGAATCCTTAGAAATCGAAACCTAAGAGAAGTCCTAAGCCCGCGTATGCGCGCGACCTTGTGGATAACTTCCTGGCCCAGACCGTCCTGGCCGGGACGGTTCGGGTGCCGCGGTGCTCGCTGCGGGCAAGGGGTGGGTCCTCCCCGTGCTCGCCATGCTCGCCGCCAAATGGCGGCTGCGCGTGGCTGCGCGCGGGTCCGGTCCCGGCGCCAAGCGGCGCCGCCCTTGCCCTCCGCTGCGCGCCGCAGCCGCCGGGAGGCGTCGGGACGAGGAACGTCCCGACCCATCGACCCCGCCTCCGGCGGATCGAACAAGGAACTGGACAAGCCAGCCAGAGCGCGGGAGCGGCCCAACCCGTCCATGCCGCCTCCGTCCAGGATGGGCCGCCAAAGTGCCAGGAGAGCGCTGCACGGTCCTGAAGGGGCTGTTTGGCGCAGACTGCGGCCCTGGCGCGAGAACCCGCCCAGAACCGTTTTGGCCCGGGTTGGGTCATCCCTGAAACCCGAAGCCGATGCCGCCATCGGACATGACCGACGGCACGCAGCGTCGGTTGGGGTTAGTGGGGCTGCTCCAAGGCCTGAGATAGGCGGCCTGGACCCATCCCTTGTGCCCGTCGGCGAACACGACCTGGAGGAAGCCGGCGGTGGGCTGCTGGGGAGCGGGCATGGCCAGCATCGAGGGCGCCCAGCTCGCAACAGGGGCGGAGAGCGACGGAACATCCCGGACCGGGACGCCCCGTGTGGGGTCCGCAACCTGTTCGGGCGTTAGGGCAAGCGCCATGCAGACATGGCCTGGCAGGGGGCGGACAGCCTTGAGGCCTTGGGCGTGCGCCACCCCGAGCAGGGGCAGGAGCGCGAGGAGAGCGGCAGACAGACGACGCATGGTGAACTCCTACGAACGGGTCAGAAGGACGGGGGCCTGGGCGGCCGAGGGGCCGATCCGGCTGGTGACGGATGCGCGCCACTGGCCGGCGGTGGTGACGCCGGGGACGATGCCGTTGGCGCGGTATCGCGCGGCGGTAAGCGGCACGAGGTCGCTCATCACCGCGTCGTCCGCGGCGCGGGCCACGTTCACGGCGGGGGCAGGGCCGAAGTTGTAGTAGCCGCGGACGTCGAGCACGGAGGGGTTGGCCAGGTTGGTTGCCTGCAGGGCGACGGCGCCCTGGCGCAGGTATTCGGCGGCGGCGATGCTCTGGGTGGCCGGGTCCAGCTTGCCGGCGAGGCCAGGCACGATGTTGGCGGCGAGGTTCGGATCCCGCGCGACGGCGGCTTTGATCATCGTGGTGAAGGTGTCGTCGCGCATCTGGAAGGTGCCGCTGATGGTGCCGTTGGAGGCCGGGTTGCTGCTGCAGCCGCTTTCCATGACGCAGGTGGCGGCGACGGCGACCGGGGTCACGCCGACCATCTGCGCGTTCTGGGCGGCGGCCTCGCCCCAGCTGCGCGCCATCATGGCGGCCATGGCCGGGCTGCCGGCGCCGTCGCCCGACTCCCCCTGCGTCGCCGTGCGGTCAGGCGGTGCCGTCGTGTCCTGCCCCGTCGACGGCGTGCCCGTCGGCATGGTGAACGGGGGCAAACCGACCTCCTCGTAGGTCGGGATGGGCAGAAGCGGCAGGCCGTTCTGGGTTTGCGGCACCGGGTCGGCGCGGGCCGGCTTGGCCATGGCAAGCGCGACAAGGACCAGGGCCACAGCGGACTGGCTGTTGCGGAAGGAAAGGGGTGGCATGGGAGGGTTCCTGCTTGGTTGCCCCCCAATCCCAGGTCAGCATGGCGAAAACGGCCGATCACGAAAACGCGAGCTTCAGCTAGGTATCGTTGGCCTGCATGGCCTCGATGCACGCGCCGCAGACGAGCTGCGTCCCTGGCTTGGCCCAGGCGTTGGCCGTGCAGCCCGGGCAGGTGTATTTCGTTTTGCTCGCGGCCTTCTTCTTCCTGGCCTCGCTGTCCTGCCAGATGTCGACGTAGGGCAGCACGAAGCCGTCGATGAGCAGGGCCTGGCACGCCTGCTCGAACCGGCCGTCGGGCTCGACGTAGTGGCCGACGTGCTGGCCAACCTCCTTGCCGCCGGGCGCCCAGGTGCTGGACGGGACCAGGCCGACCACGCGCATCAGGATGGCCCACTGCCGGTTGTGGTAGCCGGTGCGGGAGGGCTTGCCCTGATGATGGTGCTGCAGGTGGACCATCTCGTGCACCAGGGTCGAGAGGGTTTGCTCGGTGGTACGATCGCGGAAGTGGGCGGGGTTCAGGGCGATCTCGTCGGTGACCTCGGTGCCGTCATGGGTGCCGAACCTGGCGCCGGCGAAGTAGCCGAAGGTCTTGCCCTTGCGCTGCATGGTGATGAGGCACTTGGGCAGCCGGCCGTCGAACAGACGGGCGTTGAAGTGGTCGTAGGCGCCGGTCAGCTCGTCATAGGTAATTGCTGTCGGGTCTCGCATGTGCGCTCCCCTGCCTGTATCGTAAGATACATTATAGGGCCAAGACACTTGTCACCGCAGCTCTTTTTCAGTGGCCGGGTTCCTTGAATTAGAATGGACAGTTCGCGACGGATCGCACCGTCAAACAATCGCCCGCGTCCTGCCCAACAATCTCCCACATTTCCTGTCTTTTTCTAACAAATCTACTATGAGACAAATTGGGTTCGTAACGTATTATGCATTTGCGTCATAAATGATACGGGCATTTGGTATGGACATCCTTTTTATCAGTCATGTTTGCTTCCTGCGTGATGCAATGGTTGCGGCCTTGCAAGGTGCCGGCGAGAACCAGGCCCGCAGCGTGTTCTCCCAGGAGACGGTTGAAGCCGCCCTGGTGGAACTCACGCCCAGCTTGGTCGTCGTCGAGGCGTCCCACCCCGAGGGGATGACCCTGGTCGCTGCGGTTCGGGCACAGGTTCCCAAGGTGAGCGTGATCGTCCTGGCCATGCATGAGCGGGACGAGGACTTCCTCGCCTGGGCCGATATCGGCATCTCCGGGTATCTGGGGCCAGACACCTCGGCCGGTGATCTCCTGTCCGCCGTGCGCCGTGTCGGGGCAGGGGAGGTGGCTTGCCCACCCAGACTGACCGCATTGCTGCTGAACCAGTTCGCCAGCCGCTGCACGGAACGCACGACCCGGGCCGGGATCTTTTCCCTGACTGCCCGCGAGCGGGAGATCGCCGAGCTGCTGGCGGAGGGCATGTCGAACAAGCTGATTGCACGCCGGCTGCAAGTGGCCCTGCCCACCGTGAAGAACCATGTCCACAGCATCCTCGACAAATGGGACTGCCAGAGCCGGGGCGAGGCGGCCGCCCGCTACCGTCAGCAGATCCGAGACGACGTCAAACCGAGCAGCGGAACGCTCGTCGAGCTGCGGGCAAGCCACGTGTCTCAGATGGGCGGCGCCACGCTACGCAATGGCGGCATGCAGCAGCGTATGTCTGCGGCCCCCGGCTACAGAGCGGCCTAAGAACGACGTTGGTGGTCGAGACCGGGCATTTCAGGCGGCGTCCATGATCATCCACTTCCATACGCTTCTCGTCTTGAGTCATCTCCTGGCGCTTGCGTTGGGCCTGGGCGCTGCCCTGCTTGCCGATTGGGTCGTGCTCAGGAAGCTGGTGTTCGGCATCGTAAGCCAGAAGGCGGCTGGGCAGTTGATAGACCTGTCGCATGCGGTTTCCGCGGGCCTCGTGCTGATTTGGGTGACGGGAGCGCTGCTTGTGACCGACAGCGCCCTGGACACGCCGATGTCGATCATGAACCAGAAGCTCTGGGCTAAGTTGGTCATCGTCACCATCCTCACGCTCAACGCGCTGCTGCTGCACAGCGTTGTGCTGCCGCGGGTGACGAGCAGGGTCGGGCAGCCTTTGTTCGAGACGAGCTTCGGTCGGCTTCCAACCATGTCGACCCTGCTCGGGGCAGTTTCAGCGGTATCCTGGATGTTTGCTGCGTATCTGGGGGTGGCCCGCGAACTGAATGGGCAGATGAACCTCATCCCAATTCTGGGCAGCTACCTCGTTGCGCTATTGCTGACATGGGCTGGTGCCATGATGCTGTCCTACTTGGTGCGGCATCACAGGATGCGGTCAGAGTCCCCCAAGGCCGCTCATGACGCCGGGAGCGATCTGGTCGCTGGCTAGCGTCAGAACCCACGACGGGCAACCTTCTTACTTCTTGTCGTAACAGAGCATATCAGGCCACAGCTCTGTATCGTACGAAACACTGCTACGGAAATAGATCGGACGGACAGCCGAGGCAGGGCTATGCCGCTTTTGGGACGAGCATGACATCGTAGCCCAGGTTGCTCAGGCGCTGAACCAGCTTGGCGGTGGAGCGCTTGCGGGCGACC
>JAABUM010002232.1_pt1 | contig 26545 bp, 22 predicted proteins | sample 5559161 | NCBI WGS metagenome assembly JAABUM01 (sample SAMN10711868, study PRJNA513369) | rock metagenome | isolation source: Antarctica rocks | place: Antarctica: Victoria Land, Siegfried Peak nord
GCTCGTCGCCGACCGCCACATCCGCATCGTCAACGCGCTCACCGGAGAACTCCTACGCGAGCTCACCCTCAACCCCGACCGCGACTACCAGCCCCAAACACCGAAAAACCCCTGACCCGCAGGCTCCACCGCAGGTTCAGAGGTTTCCGATGTCTTGAGAGACGACAGGGTGCCCCCGGCAGGAATCGAACCTGCGGCCTTCCACTTAGGAGGCGGACGCTCTATCCGACTGAGCTACGAGGGCGTACATCGAGGGTAGCCCGCGCACTCGCCGACCACCGCAAGTAGGCAGTGCCAGCGCTCGGACATGCGCTAGGAGAGGTCCTCCGCCATGGCGACCAGCTCCTTGCACCGAGGGCACACGGGGTAGCGGGTCGGGTCGCGCACGGGCTCGAACTCCCACCCGCACAGCGCCTTGATCTTGCCGCCCATCACGTTCGCCTGCATGATCTCCTCACGCCGGGCGTAGTGCGAGAAGTCGTCGCCCGGCTCGCCGCCGCCGGTCTGTGTCTCCGGCAGGACCTCGGGGTCCAGACGCGTGATGGGCACGGCGGCGACTGTAACCAGTGGGGCCGGGCTCGACCACCCCGCCGTGTTGCGCACGCCACACTCGGGGCGTCCTGAAACCTGCACAGCGCAGAAATCCGGGCTGTGAGCATCCGGGCCGGCAGATTTCACGTCCCCGAAACAATCGCGACACGACTGCGGAACGGGCCGCACCCAGTGTTTGCCCAGAACCTGCGCCACCGCCGCCGCAGACAGCCTGATCCACGACGACGGGAGCCTTCCTTGCCGTTCGACCTGACCAAGATCGACACAGGCAACACCGCCTGGTTGCTCGCCAGCAGCGCCTTGGTGCTGCTGATGACACCAGGCCTCGCCTTCTTCTACGGAGGCATGGTCCGCGCCAAGAACGTGCTCGGGATGCTGATGCAGAACTTCTTCTGCATGGGCATCGTGAGCGTCATCTGGGTGCTGTTCAGCTACAGCATCGCTTTCGGTGGTGACAACGCCTACTTCGGCGGGTTCCACTTTGCTGGCCTCGCGCACATGGACCAGCAGGTCCCCGGCTATCAGGGCGCGCTCGCCCAGACCATCCCGCCGCTGGTGTTTGTCGCCTTCCAGATGATGTTCGCGATCATCACCCCGGCGCTGATCACCGGTGGCACGGCGGACCGCTGGAAGTTCGGGCCGTTCGTCCTGTTCATCACCCTGTGGTCGGTGCTGGTCTACAGCCCGATCGCCCACTGGGTCTTCTCGCCGACGGGCTGGCTGTTCAAGCGCGGTGCCGAGGACTTCGCCGGTGGCACCGTTGTGCACGCCAACGCCGGTATTGCTGCGATCGTGGTCGCCCTCGTCCTGGGCAAGCGTCGTGGCTGGCCGGGCGCGGCGTTCCGGCCGCACAACGTCCCTTACGTGCTGCTCGGCGCCGGCCTGCTGTGGTTCGGCTGGTTCGGTTTCAACGCCGGCTCGGCCCTCGGGGCCAGCAACTCGGCGGCCTTCGCGTTCGTCAACACCAACACCGCCACCGCGGCTGCCCTCCTCGCCTGGATCGGTGTCGAGAAGCTGCGTGACGGCAAGGCGACGACGCTCGGTGCCGCTTCCGGCGCCGTAGCCGGCCTGGTGGCCATCACTCCCGCGTGTGGCTACGTCAGCCCGATGGGCTCCCTCGCCATCGGCCTGATCGCCGGCGGTGCCTGCGCGCTCGCCACCTCCATCAAGGGCAAGGTCCGCATCGACGACGCGCTCGACGTCGGCGCTGTCCACCTCATCGGCGGCGTGCTCGGCGCACTGCTGATCGGCTGGTTCGGTGACAGCCACACCGGCGGTGCCAACGGCGTCTTCCGCGGCGGCGGCTTCTCGCTGCTGGGCAAGCAGGCCTTCGCCGTCCTCATGACGGTCGGCTACTCGGCCATCGTCACGACCATCCTGGCTGTCGGCATCAACCTGGTCTGGAAGATGCGGCTCAACGAGGAGGACGAGCAGGAGGGGATGGACTCTGTGCTGCACGGCGAGACGGCGTACGACAACAGCATGGCGTTCGGCTCCAACGGCGCGCTGTCCGAGGTCCGGGCCGGTGCGCTCAAGCGCGAGGAGGTCTCGGCATGAGGCTCGTGACGGCAGTCATCAAGCCGTTCAAGCTCGACGAGGTGAAGGCGGCGCTCGAGACCTTCGGCGTGGCCGGCATGACTGTCAGCGAGGTGCAGGGCTACGGGCGCCAACGCGGGCACACCGAGGTCTACCGCGGCGCTGAGTACCAGGTCGACTTCGTGCCCAAGATCCGGGTCGAGGTCATCGTCGACGACGACGACGCCGACGACGTCGTCGAGGTGATCGTCAAGTCCGCCTCCACCGGCAAGATCGGTGACGGCAAGGTCTGGACGACGCCCGTTGAGAGCATGGTGCGGGTCCGCACCGGCGAGCGCGGGCGCGACGCCCTGTGAGACAGCACGACATCGCGCGTGCGCGCTGAGCTCGCAAAGCTGAAGGGCCGGTCCGACCTCGTCGGGCCGGCCCTTCGGCGCGAACTCGTCACGGCTGCCGACAGCTGGTTGGCCGAGCTGTTCGGTGACCCCGGCCCAGGGCTGGCCCTCATCGCAGTAGGTGGCTACGGGCGTCTCGAGCCGGCGCTCGCCAGCGACCTTGACCTGGTGCTGCTGCACGAGGGCCGGCGGCGCGACGTCGCCGAGGTCGCCGACCGGCTCTGGTACGCGGTCTGGGACTCGGGCATCGGGCTCGACCACAGCGTCCGCACGCAAAGCGAGGCCCGGGGCGTGGCCGCTGGCGACCTGCGCGCCGCCCTCGGCCTGCTCGATGCGCGCCTCGTAGCGGGTGATGCCGAACTGGCTACCAAGCTCGTCGGCCAGGTACGCAGCGACTGGCGCTCCTCGGCCCGCAAGCGGCTGCCCGAGCTCGCCGCAGCCGTCTCGGATCGGGCGACGACCTGCGGCGAGATCGCCTTCCTGCTCGAGCCCGATATCAAGGAGGCCCGCGGCGGCCTGCGCGACATCGAGGCGCTGCGGGCACTGGCGCTGGCGCAGGTCGCCGCTCAGCCGGGCGAGGCCGTCGTGTCAGCGCGGGATGTGCTGCTCGACGTCCGCGGTGAGCTGCACCGCCGCACCGGCCGGGACGCGCTGCTGCTGCAGGAGCAGGAGTCCGTGGCGCAGGCGCTGGGGATCGACGGCGGCGCCGACGGGCTCGCACGCGAGGTGGCGACGGCCGGCCGGTCCGTGGCGTGGGCGTGGGACACCGCCTGGCATCGTGCCGCTCGGGCCGTCACTCCCCCGCGTCGGCTCGGTGGCCGCCGGTCGGTGCGCCGCCCGCTCGACGTCGACGTCGTGGAGCAGGACGGCGAGGTCGTCCTCGCGACAGCCGCGCGACCGGCGGAGGACCCGGGGCTGGTGCTGCGGGTCGCCCGCGCGGCAGCCCACAACGACCTGGTCATCGCGCCATACACGCTGGAGCGGCTGGCGACCGAGTGCCCGCCGCTGCCCGTGCCGTGGCCGCCGTCAGCCCGCGACGACCTTGTTGGCACCCTGGCCGCCGGCCCCGCCGCCGTCTCAGTGCTCGAGTCGCTCGACCAGGTGGGCCTGCTCGTGCGACTGCTGCCCGAGTGGGCCAACGTGCAGACCAAACCCCAGCGCAACCCCTACCACCGCTTCACTGTCGACCGGCACCTGCTCGAGGCCGCGGCCGGGGCGGCCGGCCTGACCCGGCGGGTGGCGCGTCCCGACCTGCTGCTGCTCGGTGCCCTGCTGCACGACATCGGCAAGGGCCGGCCGGGCGACCACACCGAGGTCGGCATCGAGCTGGTCCGCGAGCTGGGGCCGGCGATGGGGCTGCCGCGCTCCGACGTCGAGGTGCTCGTGGCCCTCGTCCGCCACCACCTGCTGCTGCCCGACGTAGCCACCCGGCGCGACCTCGACGACACGCAGACGATCGAACGCGTCGCCGGGCTCGTCGGCGATGCCCTGGTGCTCGACCTGCTGGCCGCGCTCGCCGAGGCCGACGGACGCGCGACCGGAGCCACCGCCTGGACGCCGTGGAAGGCCGGGCTCGTCGCCGACCTGCACCGGCGGGTCGCTGCGGTGCTACGCGGTAGCGGAGCTCCCCCACCACCCGAGCCCGGCCCGGAGGACATCGAGCGGCTGCGGCGCACGGGCGGGGTCGCCGTCGAGGTGGCCCCGGACGGAGCAGATGGCGCCACCGTCGTCGTCACGGCGCCGGACCAGGTGGGCCTGTTCGCCGCCATCAGCGGTGTCGCGGCCCTGCACCGGCTCGACGTGCGCCGCGCATCGGCACGCAGCGTGAAGGGCCGGGCGGTGACGGAGCTGGCCGTCGGTCTGCGGTACGGGCGCGACCTGCCCTCGACCGACAGGTTCGCCCGTGACGTGCAGCGTGCGCTCGACGGCGAGCTGGTGCTGACGACCAAGCTGGACGAGCAGGAGCAGCTCTACGCCCGGCGCCGCAAGGGACCCGAGCCGGCCGCGGCCCAGGTCCGGTTCGACGACGTGCCCGCGGACGCCACTGTCGTCGAGGTTCGCGCCCCGGATGGGGCCGGCGTGCTGCACCGCGTGGTGTCGGCGCTGACCGCGTGCGACCTCGACGTGCGCACCGCCCTCGTGTCCACGCTGGGGGTCGACGTCGTCGACGCCTTCTACGTGACCACGACGTCAGGCGAGGCGCTGCCGACCGGGCCGGCCCGGGAGCGAGTCGCGCGCGAGGTGCTGGCCGCACTTGCCTGAGCCAGCGGCGGGGCTACTGGTAGGTGATCAGCTCGGGCTGCGGGCGCAGCGCCATCGCCTGGTCCGGCGTCATCGGCGGGGTGTCCAGGCGGGGGAAGATCTTGTAGCCGTTGTGGAACGGCGGGTTGACGGCGAGCGCGCCATACACGCTGGTCTTGAGCCCGGGGCCGCCGAGCCCGTCCATGTGGAAGCTGACAGCGATCCCGCGCGGCACCGCCACGGCCTCGCGGTCGGGCAGCATGTCCCGCCGGAACTGGTGGACGATCATCAGCTTCTCCGGCAGCTTGCCGGCCCGGACGATCCCGGCGAGGTAGTTACCCACCGCGTTGACCTCGGCGGCGCTGCTGTGCCCGGTCCCCTGGTAGGGATGCTGGCCCCCGGGCGTGCGCCACTCGGCATCGAGCCCCACGCCCACGTCGGGCTGGCGCAGCAGGGCCTCGTACCGGCGGACCTGGGAGAGGAAGTCGTCGGTCCCCGGCTGGAAGTCCAGCACCAGCAGCATCTGGTGCGCGCGGGCGACGTCGAGGTAACGCTGAACGACGGCCGGGTCGAGCTTCTGGCTGTACGACCCGTCGGGCCCGGGCCGGCGCGTGGCGTCGGTGACGATCAGCTCGAAAGCCGGCAGGACGGGCCGCCCGTAGCCGGCATACGCATCCGCCTGGCGCTGCAGGGCGGCCGCCGCCTCGTCGAGATGGTTGACGTCGATCAGCCCGATGCCGCCGGGGTAGCCCTCGCCGTAGTAGGCGACGACCCGGTAGCGGGGGAAGAACGTGCGGCCTCCGCGCGGGAGCCCGGCCGGCGCGGGTGGCGGAGCCGGTGCAGTCGGTCGGGTGACTGTCGGCGTCGCGGATGCGGGCGCAGGCGCCACCGTGCGCACCGCCGTGGCTGCTGATCCGGACGGCGTGCCCGTGGAAGGTGACACCGCCGCGTCGGTCCGGGCCGTCGATCCGCCCGAGCATCCCTGCACACCGATCAAGGCGGCGACGCCAGCGGCGGCGGCGAGCGACGCGGCAGCCCCGCGCGCACGGCGAGCAGAGACGGGCACGCCGCCAGACACTAGCCACCGGCGATGCGGACACATCCCCCGCCGCCGCTGACACCGCAGCCGAGTGAGCATCGCCACGGGTAGGGCCTGTCCGGCCGGGGCGTCCCGGTAGACTTCCGTCCGCACTGGGAGGCTTCGCCTAGTCTGGTCTATGGCGCCGCACTGCTAATGCGGTTTGGGGCTTCAACCCCATCCCGGGTTCGAATCCCGGAGCCTCCGCCCAGGTCAGCTCACCGGTCGACCACCTGGAGGCGGACGTGCGCAGCGACGAGGCCCGCGATGCCGGCTACCTGCTCGGCGAGGCGCTGGGCACCACCACCCGCAGCATCGGTCAGGTGCACGACGCCGTCGGCGCGCGCGTATTCAGGTTGCTCGGCCGTCCCGCCCGGCCCGTGCAGCTGGTGCACGACGGCATCGCGAAGTCGGTCTACGGCATCGTCCGGCAGGGCACCCGGGTGGCGCCGCGGGTAGGCGGGCTAGTCGCCGCGCGGCACCGTCCGCCGGATGCCCCGTCGGTGGCCGACAGCCGGGCCGGCAACGCTGTTCTCGGCGCCCTCAACGGGGCCTGGGGTGACGCCATTGCTGCCCGCTACCGTTCCCTCGCCTACGGGATGGACGTCCGGGTCGACGGGCGCAACGTGCCGGTGGCTCCGGGGCCGATGGCCGAAGGCTTCCCGACTGCGAGTGCGCGCATCGTCGTGTTCCTGCACGGGCTGTGCGAGACCGACGACTCCTGGCACGCCGGATCGCAGAAGTACTACGGCGACGCGACAACCAGCTTCGGCTCGCGCCTGCAGGAGGAGCTCGGCTGGACGCCCGTCTACCTGCGCTACAACACCGGGCTGCATATCTCCGACAACGGCCGGCGGTTCGCCTACCTCATGCAGGCGCTCGTCGACAGCTGGCCGGTACCCGTCGAGGACATCGCCCTGGTTGGGCACTCGATGGGCGGGCTGGTGATGCGCAGCGGCTGCCACTACGCGACCCTGCACAACGAACAGCGAGCCGAGGAGCAGTTGGGCACGAGCACCGGCGCCGGGGCGGCGGCGCCGAACACATCGACGCAGCTGACCTGGACCGACGAGCTGCGCCACGTGTTCAACCTCGGGACGCCCCACCTCGGCGCCCCCCTCGAGGCCCGTACGGCGAAGGTGTCAGCCCGGCTCGCCCGGCTGCCCGAGACCGCCCCCGCCGCCCGGCTGCTCAACTCGCGCAGCGTCGGGGTGAAGGACCTGCGCCACGGTTCGCTGCTGGACGAGGACTGGGCCGACATCGACCTCGACACCCACCTCGATGACAGCTGCGGCGACGTGCCGTTCCTGCCGACGGCGCACTACTACTTCATCGGTGCCACGCTGCACCAGTCCCCCGACCACCTGCTGTCGAAGGTGCTCGGCGACCTGCTCGTGTTGCTGCCGAGCGCCTCGGGGCAGGGCAAGGCGCGCTCGCTGCCGTTCGAGGTCGAGCGCGGGCGCCACATCGGCGGCCTCAACCACTTCCACCTGCTGAACCACCCGGCGGTGTACGAGCAGATCAGGACCTGGCTGATGGACCCACCGGCGCCGGAGACGACGCCGACCGCCGGCGAAGCAGCTGCCGCCGTGCAGGACGCTCAGAAGTAGTCGAGCAGCGCTGGCGTGGGGCCGGCGAAGGCGGCGTCGAGCACTGCCGCGGACGAGTTGTCCGATCCCTCCAGCAGCCCGGCACGGCGCAGCACGGCAGTGCCGGCGAACCCCGCAAAGAGCACGGCGAGCCCGCGCCGGTGCAGCCGCAGCGCCCCGGAACCGCCCGCCTCGAGCCGTCCGGCGCCGTCCTCGACCACGAGCCGGCAGGTCCGCCCCGGCAGACCCAGCAGGTCATCCGGCGCGAGGGTGAGGTCAGCGCTGCCCCGCACCGGCGCCGGCCAGCCGCGGGCGGCGATCGCAGCCTCGGCGTCGAGCACCCGCAGCATCCACGGCTCGCTGGACTCCTCGATGCGGGCGCGGTCGGGCAGTAGCAGGTCGACCGCATCCACCGGCGGCAGCCGCAGCACGACCGACGGCGTCACCGACGCCCAGGAGCCGAGCATCGCGAGGAACGCGGTGGTAGCCCGGCCCGTGGTGGCCAGCAGTTCGTCGACCCGCAGCACAGCGTCGGGGCTGTAGCCCCGGCCGCGGTGCCAGGAGCAGTAGCCCTCGACCTGGTGGCCGGGTCCGACCGCGAGGCTGACACCGTCGTGGCCGCCGATGACCGACGCGGGGCTGACATCGAACCGCGGCGCCTCGCGCACAGCCATCCCGTTGCCCGCCTGCGCGACCGCGTCGTAAACGGCGCGGACCGCGGCGGCGTCGGCAGGACTGTCAGGGGATGCGGCCCGCAGCGTCACGTCGCCCGGCATCCGGACCCGGGCCAGCGCAGGGGCTGGGAACCGCCAGGTTGCGAGGGTGCCGACGTGCTCGAACCCCAGCCCGCGGTAGAGCTGAGGCGCCGTCGCGAACAGCGAGGCGAGCACGGCCCCGCGGTCGCGAGCCTCGCCGAGCAGGTGCCGCAGGAGGGTGCGGGCGAGCCCGGTCGAGCGGGCCTCGGGCGCCACCGCCACGCCCGCCACGCCGGCGACGGACACGGGTCGCCCACCGAACCACTGCCGCTGGTCCCACTCCGACGCCTTCGCGAGCAGGCCGCCGGTGGGGTCGAAGGCGCCGTAGCGACACAGCGCGGGCAGCGGGTCACCCGCCCCCGGTGGCGGCATCGGCTCGCCGCCGAAGGCGATGCGACTGAGCGCGAGCGCCGCCTGCTTGTCACCGCGTTCGAGCAGCCGCACGACGGGCTCGCCGGCTGTCGCGGTACTCACTGCCGGGACGCTACGGCGTGCTCCGGCGGCCAGGCGGAGACGGCGCCATCGGTAGGCTGGCTGGGGCGCGCAGCGGAGCGTCTACGCAGGTCAGGGGGCGGTGTGAGCACATCCCGTCGCGCCTGGCTCGTCTGGTCGCTCGGCGTGCTCGCCTACGCGGTCGCCGTCTTCCAGCGCGCGTCGCTCGGCGTCGCCGGGCCTGCTGCGCAGCACCGCTTCGGTGCCTCGGCGGCTGCCCTGTCGCTGTTCGCCGTGCTGCAGCTGGCCGTCTACGCGTCGCTGCAGGTCCCCGTCGGCGCCGTGCTCGACCGCCTGGGCTCCCGCGTGATGATCGCCGGCGGTGCGCTGCTCATGGCCGCCGGTCAGCTCGCGCTCGCACTCGCCACGACCCTGCCCGTCGCCATCGGGGCCCGGGTGCTGGTCGGGGCCGGGGATGCCATGACCTTCGTCAGCGTGCTGCGGATCGTTGCCGTCTGGTTCGAGCCGCGCCGCGTCCCGGTCGTCACCCAGCTGACCGGCATCCTCGGCCAGCTGGGGCAGGTCGCTGCCGCCTACCCCCTCGTCGCGCTGCTGGGTCACGTCGGCTGGACCGGGTCGTTCCTCGGCGCGGCCGGTGCCGGGCTGCTGGCGGCCGTCCTCGTGCTCGTCGCGCTCGCCGACACCCCACCGAGCCATCCGGCGGCCCGAGTCAAGGACGCCGCCGAGATGCGGGCCGACCTGCGGCACGCCTGGCACGAGCCCGGCACCCGACTCGGGCTGTGGACCCACTTCACGTCCCAGTTCTCCGGGGTCTCGTTCGCGCTGCTGTGGGGCTACCCCTTCCTCGTCAACGGCGAGGGCGTGTCCCCCGGCACCGCGGCCGCCCTGCTCACCGTGCTCGTACTGAGCGGCATCGTCGTCGCCCCAACCCTCGGCCACCTTGCCTCCGGCTGGCCGATGCGCCGCTCTGTGCTGGTGTTCGCCATCGTCGGCAGCAGCGCGCTGGTCTGGACAGCGGTGCTCGCCTGGCCCGGGCGCGCGCCGCTCGCTCTGCTCTTGCTGCTGGTGGTCGTCCTGTCGAGCAACGGGCCCGGCTCCATGCTGGGGTTCGACTACGCCCGCTCGTTCAACCCGGCCGAGCGCCTGGGTAGCGCCAGCGGCATCGTCAACGTCGGCGGCTTCGTCGCATCGCTGACCCTGATCCTGCTGGTCGGGCTGGTCCTCGACGCCCTGACCCCGCACGGCAGGACGGCCGACCTGCACGCCTTCCGCATCGCGTTCCTGCTGCAGTACCTGCTCTGGGCGGTGGGGCTCGCGGGGGTGCTGCGCGGGCGCCGCGCGGTGCGGGCCCGGCTCGTCGACGAGGGGACGCCGCTCGCCGACCCGCTGCACGTCGCCGTCGCCCGGCGGTGGCGCGACCGCGCAGCCTCCTGAGCTGCCATCTCGCCACTACGCATCCCGTCACACGCAAGCGGGCCCGCGGCAGTTGACGCCGCGGGCCCGTGAGCGGGTGGTGCGCCTACTGCTGAAGCACCTCGGCGAGCTTGGTCAGCTCGTCGGCGACCGACATCGGGACGATGTAGCCGTCCTGCTTCTCGATCTCGTCGATGTGCTCGGCGATGTCCTCGGCGGTCGGCTTGGCGTCCTTGCCGGCGTACCAGCCGGGGGCGAGGCCGACGAACACGCGGGCGTAGCGGCCGGCGACGGCCGAGAAGACCTCGTGGCTGAAGGTGCAGTTCTCGCTGGACAGGTAGGTCACCATCGGGGTCACCAGGCCGGGATCGAGCTGGTCGGCCATCGCGCCGAGGATCTGCTCGGTCATGCGGGTCAGAGCCACCGGCATGATCACGTTGGAGTTGATGCCGGCCCGCGCGCCCTCGACGGCGAGCACGTTCGACAGCCCGACCAGGCCCATCTTGGCCGCGCCGTAGTTGGTCTGGCCGAAGTTGCCGAACACGCCGGCGTTGGAGGCAGTGAACACGAAGCGGCCGTAGCCGTTCTCCTTCATCACCTTGAACGCGGGCTGGCTGACGTAGAAGGCGCCCTTGAGGTGCACGTCGAGCACGGCGTCGAGGTCCGGCCACTCCAGCTTGGGGAAGGTCTTGTCCCGCAGGATGCCGGCGTTGTTGATGACGATGTCGACCTTGCCGAAGCTGTCGACGGCGGTCTTGACGATGCTCTCGCCGCCCTCGGGCGTGCTGACCGAGTCGTGGTTGGCAACCGCCGTGCCACCTGCCGCAGTGATCTCGTCGACGACCTTCTGCGCGGCGCTGTCATCGCCGCCGACGCCGTTGACGGTGCCGCCCAGGTCGTTGACGACAACCTGCGCACCGCGGGCAGCGAGGTCGAGCGCGTAGGTGCGACCCAGGCCGCCGCCGGAGCCGGTGACGATCGCAACGCGCCCGTCGAAGGAGATCTCGCTCATCGTGTCCTTTACATGTCGCAACTCTGTAGCCGCGGGGCGCGGCGCTTCTTGTCGCAGCTGGGCAGCGCTCACGGCACGTCGCCGGCTACCCGCGCCCTCGCAGGATAGGTGACGGCATCCGCACGCGTACCGCCCGTGGCGCGGAGGTGACGGCTGCCACGTGGCGAGTGCCATCGGCGAAACTGCAGTCCTCCTCCGGCCGGGAAGCCCGATACGCCGGGAATGCCCCAGGCGCGGGACCGCGGCGGCACGAGGATGCCTGCAGTTCGAACGCCGCCTGCTACGCCAGCCGGTCCTCGAGCCACCGGCTGCTGCGTGGCTGCGCCCGCAGGCCGCCGCGCAGGCTGTGGTCGGCTCCGGCCTCCTCGACAACCTCGATGTCGTCCGATGCCGCGACCTCGAGCAGCTGGCGGCGCACGGCGCCGGCGTCACCGAACGCATCGCGCGTCCCCTGCACGACCAGCACGGGCACGCCGGCGCCGGCCAGCTCGGGCAACCGCGTCCGGTGGGGGCTCGGCGGTGGATGCAGCGGGAACGCCAGCGCGAGCACCCCGACCGCCCCCATCGTGAGCGCTGTCCGGCAGGCCACGCGTGCCCCGCTGCTGCGGCCGCCGGTGACGAGCGGCACGTCCGCGAGCGCCGGCTCGGTCCGCACCCCGACGACACACGCCTGCCACGCCTCGTCCAGTCGGGCCGCGGGAGCCGGCGCGCGACGGCCGGCCACCCGGTAGGGCTGCTCCGTCCGGATGGCTGCCATCCCCAAGCCGAGAGCGAGGGTGCGCACGGCCAGCAGGTCGGGCGCATCCGGCCCACCGCCCGCGCTGTGGCCGAGCATCAGCACACCCCGCGGGCCGGCGGCCGGCAGCGCGATGTGGAGCCGGGCCGGCCCGGAGGGCGTCCAGATCTCCCAGATGCGCTCGGGCGGACCGGCCCCTACCAGCGCCTCAGAACGCTCCTCAGGCAGCGAGGTGCTCGCGGAAGAATCCGTCGATGCGGCGCCACGCGTCCGCGGCCGAGGTCGGCTCCGGGCCGACTTTGAGTACCCGCTCCACCGGTTGCAGCCACCGCGGTCCGGCGGGTGCGTCGTTCAGGAACGAATGCCCGGCGTTCGGGTACTCCTTGACGTCGTTGGGCACGCCGGCGCTGGTCAGCGCCCGCTGTAGCTTGGCAGCGGAGCCGCGCAGGACGTCCTTGCCGCCGTACGAGGCGACCAACGGGCACGCACCGGTGACCGCGCTCTGCAGGTCCTTGGGCAGCGCGCCGTAGTTCGGCGCGGCGACGTCGAACCCGCGCTTGGCGGTCAGCAGCGCGAACGCGCCGCCCATGCAGAAGCCGATGACGCCGACCTTGCCGCTGCAGTCGTCCTGGGCCAGCAGCCACTGGCGCGATGCCTCGATGTCGTTGAACGGCCGTCCGCTGCCCTTGGCCATGGCACGGAAGGTCGAGACCAGACACCGGCGGGCGCCACCGTCGCTGAACAGGTCCGGCAACACGGCCACGTAGCCCAGCGAGGCGAGATGGTCCGCCTGCCGGCGCATCACATCGTCCAGCCCGAACAGCTCGTGCACGACGACGACGCCCGGCCATGGGCCGCTGCCCGAGGGGCGGGCGACGTACCCGGTGAGGTTCCGGGACGTGCCCGTGACTCCTTCGACGGACGACAGGTCGACCTCGGCCATGGGACTCCTTCCGCGCGCCCCCGCCGGGCGCGTCCTGTCCGCAGCGTAGGACGCGGCGGCATCCCGCGGGCCACCGCGCAACTCGCCGCCCGGCGTGTGGCAGCGTCGGGTGCAGGTCAGACTGACCCGGGTGGCCGTTCACGGTCGCGTGACGAGCTGGAGGCAGGCATGCACGAGGTGCGCGGCGTCATCGCCCGGGGCAAGGGTGAGCCGGTCCGGGTCGAGACCGTCCTCGTGCCCGAGCCCGGGCCGTTCGAGGCCTTGGTCGACGTCGAGGCCTGCGGCGTCTGCCATACCGACCTGCATTACCGCGAGGGCGGCATCAACGACGAGTTCCCCTTCCTGCTCGGCCACGAGGCCGCAGGGAAGGTCAGCGCGGTCGGTGAGGGGGTGGAGGACGTCGCGCCCGGCGACTTCGTCGTCCTCAACTGGCGGGCGGTCTGCGGGCGCTGCCGGGCCTGTCGTCGAGGCCGCCCCTGGTACTGCTTCGACACGCACAACGCCGCGCAGACGATGACGCTGACGGACGGGACCGAGCTCTCCCCCGCCCTCGGGATCGGCGCCCTCGCGGACAAGACCCTGGTGCATGCCGGGCAGTGCACGAAGGTCGACCCGGAAGCGCCCGCGACTGCCGCCGGGCTGCTCGGCTGCGGGATCATGGCCGGAGCGGGCGCCGCGCTGAACACCGGCGGCGTCACCCGCGGGGACTCGGTTGCGGTGTTCGGCTGCGGCGGCGTCGGGATGGCCGCAGTCGCCGCATCCGCCCTGGCTGGGGCGAGCATCGTCATCGCCGTCGACGTCGACCCACGCAAGCTCGACGCCGCCCGGGGCTTTGGCGCGACGCACGTCGTCGACGCCCGTAGCGAGGACCCGGTCGAGGCGATCCGCGGCTACACCGGCGGGTTCGGCGCCGACGTCTGCATCGACGCCGTCGGCCAGCCGCGGACCTACGAGCAGGCCTTCCACGCCCGCGACCTCGCCGGCACCGTGGTGCTCGTCGGGGTGCCAACACCGGAGATGCGCCTCGACATGCCGCTGCTCGACTTGTTCAGCCACGGCGGCACCCTGAAGTCCTCGTGGTACGGCGACTGCCTGCCCTCGCGCGACTTCCCGATGCTCATCGACCTCTACCGCCAGGGCCGGTTCGACCTCGACGCGTTCGTCTCCGAGACCATCGGGCTCGACGATGTCGAGGAGGCGTTCGCGAAGATGGGCCGGGGCGACGTGCTGCGGTCAGTCGTCGTGCTGTGAGCGGTGACTTGCTGTGAGAGCTGACCTGCTGTGAGGGATCACAGGGCTGTGACCCGGGGCGGGCCCGAGCCCGCGCGGGTCGACCATCTGGTCACGTCCGGGACCTTCAGCCTCGACGGCGGCACGTGGGACGTCGACAACAACGTCTGGATCGTCGGCAACGACGTCGAGTGCATCGTCATCGACGCCGCGCACGACGCGCAGGCGATCCGGGATGCGGTCGGGGATCGGCGGCTGGTCGCCATTGTCTGCACCCACGCCCACGACGACCACGTCAACGCCGCTCCGGCGCTCGCCGACGCCACTGGCGCGCCGATCCGGCTCCACCCGGCCGACCGCGTGCTGTGGGACATGACCCACCCCCGGCGCGCGCCGGACGCGCCGCTCGCGGACGGGCAGGAGATCGCGGTCGGTGGCACGACCCTGCGCGTGCTGCACACTCCCGGCCACGCCCCTGGATGCATCAGCCTCTACGTGCCCGACCTGAGCGCCGTGTTCAGCGGGGACACCCTTTTCTCGGGCGGCCCCGGGGCCACGGGCCGGTCGTACTCGGACTTCGACACCATCGTGTCGTCCATCCGCTCGAAGCTGCTCACCCTGCCGCCGGCAACAGTCGTGCACACCGGGCACGGCCCCGACACGACGATCGCCGCCGAGGCCGCCGGCGCCGACGGCTGGAGCAAGCCGGAGTAATCGGCGTCACGCGCCTGACCGCGCGTGGGCGGAAGGTGCGGCACCCGCGCGGCGTTCCACTCGTTGAGCTCCGTCGGGGCTGCCTCTGCCGATGATGGTGGAGACGAGGAGGTGCGTGATGATCGATCCGGAGACGCTGGTCGAGGTGCTGCCCGACGAGCCTCAGCTCGACAAGCCCGTGCTCGTGCAGGCCCTCGACGGCTTCATTGACGCCGGCAACGCTCGCCACCTGGCCCGCCAGCACCTCCTCGACACCCTCGAGCACCGCGTGGTGGCGCGCTTCGACGTCGACCAGGTGCTCGACTACCGCGCCCGCCGACCGCTGATGGTCTTCGACCGCGACCACTGGGAGTCCTACACCGACCCCCAGCTGGTGGTGCGCGAGGTCAAGGACGGCGCGGGCACCCCGTTCCTCATGCTCGATGGACCCGAGCCCGACGTGCAGTGGGAGCGGTTCGTCGCAGCTGTGCAGGGGCTCGTCGAGCGCTGGGATGTCGGCCTCGTCGTCGGCCTCAATGCCATCCCGATGCAGGTCCCGCACACTCGCCCGGTCGGCATGATCAACCACGCGACACGGCCGGAGCTGATCGGCGGCTCGCAGGCGTGGTTCGACAAGGTGTCGGTGCCCTCGAGCGTTGGTCAGCTGCTGGAGTTTCGGCTCGGGCAGTCCGGCCGCGACGCCATCGGCGTGACCGCGCAGGTGCCGCACTACCTCACCCAGACCGAGTATCCGGCGGCGTCGGTGGCGCTGCTCGATGCCGCCTCGCGCTACAGCGGGCTGTCGCTGCCGACCGATGCACTGCGGGCCGCTGCGGCCGAGAACCGGGTGTCGATCGATGGCCAGGTTGCCGACTCGCCGCAGGCCGCTGGTGTGGTCGAGGCCCTGGAGAGCCAGTACGACTCGTTCGTCGCCGGCCAGGCACGCACGCTGCTCGCCGAGCCGGGCGAGCTGCCCACGGCGGACGAGCTGGGGGACGAGTTCGAGCGGTTCCTGCGGGACCAGACCGGCCACGACACCGGCGGCGACGCGCGCGGGTAGTGCGCGGGAGTCGCACGACGTCCCAGGATCGACACAACCTGATCGGTTGCGCCTTCGATAAGGGGACGAAAGGGGCGCCGGACGGGGCCGATGTGTTGATTGCGGCCTGCTGACTCGTCCCGTCGAGGCCTTGTGGATAACTGGCTCGGCGTCCGGTCGAGGTCAGGCACGCTCCCTGCATGGTTCTGGGGGATGCGTGAGCGGCGGGCAGGTGCTCGTCCCGTCGCGGCAGTTCACCGCTCCGGCCGCTCCGCACGGAGACCCCGCCGCTCCCACCGCGATAGCAGGTGCGTTCCGCTCGCTCGCCAGTGAGGTCCGCGCCGGTCGGCAGCAGCTCGACGCTGTCTTCATCGACCTCGGCATCACGTGGCACGGCGACGGCCAGCGCTCCAGCCAGCATCCGGTCGAGGTCGTCGCCGCTGATGCCGAGAGAGTTGCCGCCGGGCTCGACCAGGCCGCCACCGAGCTCGACCGGTACGCCGCGGAGCTCGCCCGCGCTCAGCATTCACATCACTTCTCGTGGGGCAAGTTGCTGAAGGTCGGGGCGGTCGTCGTCGTGTCCGCCGGGCTGGTCGTGGTCACGGTCGGCGCGGCAGCACCAGAAGTAGCCGCGGCCGACGCGCTGATCGTGGGCGGCGAGCTCGGCACGATGACCGCCGCCGCCGGCTCAGCCACCGCAGCCGCGGGGAGCAGCGCAGGTGCGCTCATGTCCGCAGCGCGCGTCCTGATGTCACTGCGGGGGCTGGCCGCCGCGGTACGCCCCACGTTGCCCTGGGCCGTGGGCTTCTCCGGTCTGGACGCCGCAGAGCAGGAGTGGTCGCACGGTCACCTCGACCTGGGGCGCCTCGCGACCGAGTTCGGTATCAACCTGGTTCTGCCGTCCGCCATCGGCAAGGCGGGTGGAGCGATCCGCGGCGCAGCCTCCCTCGCCGATCACCCGGTGGCAGCGGCAGCCGCCGGGCACTTTGTCGCTGGAGGTGTCGCTGGCGGCGCCGAGGTGGTGCGTGAGCAGCTCGAGCACGGCCACGTGTCGGCAGCCGACGTCGCCATGAGCGCCGGGCTGGGCGCCGGCCTCTCGGCGGCGGGGGGCGTCGGGCGGCACCTGAAAGATGGCGCCGGTGCAGCGGAGCAGCGCGTCACGGTGCCTGCCGGGGCCGGTGAGGATGCCGAGACGCGTGGCACTGGCGGCACGGGCAGTCCGGCTGCACCCCCGGAGCGGCCGCCGGTCGCAGACACACCCGTGCCCGTGGGCCAGTCCGCAGTGCACGCGCTTGAGGACCCGATCGACCTCCGCGCGCACGAGGGCAAGGGCCTGGGTCATACGATCAAGAAGCACGTCGGCAAGACCCGCGAGTACCTGCAGATGCGTCTCGACAACGGCAGCGGCGATGCCAAGTCGACCTTCTTCACGTTGGAGGGCGCCAACGCCGCCGTCCAGCGCGTCCTCCGTGCCCACGCCGACGAGGTTCGCACCTTTGCCGGCCGTGTTGACGACGAAGGAGTCCTCACACTCCGGTCAGCTGCGAAGCCTGGCGAAGGTTGGATCTTGACTCGAGACGGCGCCACGCCGGATCCCACCGGCGTCTTCGTCATGGTGAGCAAGACGCAAGGGCGTACTTACATAGCTACTGCCTACTTGGAGTGACAGTGCTCGACTTTCACGGGGACGATCTGCTCGAGCAAGTCTTTGCCGGCTGCTTCTACCCCGACTGGGACGAAGAGACAGCAACCCCCTACGCGGCTCTGGACCACTACTTCGGGGGGATGCAAGCGGGCAAGCAGCCGGAGACGGCTCGTCTTATGCGGGAGATCGCGGGCAGGGACGACACTGAACTGCTGCGAGCGCTACGAGCCTTTCACTGCTACCACGAGGACTCTTTCAGGGCAGACACAGCGCGACCGTTCGTGCTGACGCTGGTCGACTACCTCGAGACCGGCAGGCGTGCAGAGCGCTATGAGCGCGACGCGCCACACCCACCCCGCGATCCCGACCCCGAGCTCGTCACCGACCTCGGCGGGGCTTGGAGCGTCGCCTCAACCTTCGACGACATCGACCAGGCCAACCACGAGGTCGGACTCGCGCTCCGGGCCAACCGCGAGCTGGTCCTCGCCTTCGGCCATAACGAGCGACCCGACGTTCCCACTTTGCGCACCCCAGTTGCCGAACCCGTCGGCACCGTCATCCTGAACGATGGGCGCTTCGTCCGCGGGCGCACCGCGGTCGCCGTCCTGCGGCGCAGGCCGGACGGCAGCGACTACGTCCACACCAGCTACCTCGAGGCCGAGGTCGACGACGGCCCCGACCCGCGCAGCGACTACCCGCTCCTTCACCTGTACCTCGACGGCTACCTGCATCAAGACTGGCCGGACGACTACGGCACTTGGGAGCGGGCCTTCGACGCCTACTTGCGCAACCGCAGCGCGGACGAGCGCCGCGCCCTGCAGGCAGAGATCGCCCACCTGCGCGCCCAGCCCGACGCCGAGCAGACCGACGTCATCGTCCGCTGCCACAGCTACCTGGTCCCGTCCCGCAAGGGCGAGGACGACAGCGAGTGGCTCGACGCCATCAGTCGGCGAGCGGCCGCCTAGCACTGCCCGCGGGCACCATGGACGGACCATGACCCTCGCCGTCGTCCGCCCCTCGCTGCGCGACCGGCTGCCCGCCGAGCCCGACCCCGACGCGGTGTTCGACGCGTTCTCCACCTGGACGCAGGAACAAGGCTTCGCGCTCTACCCCGCCCAGACAGAGGCGCTGATCGAAGTCGTCTCCGGCGCCAACGTCATTCTTTCGACACCCACCGGGTCGGGAAAGAGCCTGGTCGCCACTGGTGCGCACTTCGCCGCGCTCGCCGATGGCCGCCGCAGCTTCTACACCGCGCCGATCAAGGCGTTGGTGTCGGAGAAGTTCTTCGCTCTCATCGAGGTCTTCGGCGCGGACGCCGTCGGGATGATGACCGGGGACGCCGCCGTCAACCCCGAGGCGCCGATCATCTGCGCGACCGCCGAGATCGTCGCTAATCTCGCGCTGCGCCACGGCGCGGATGCCGACATCGGCGTGCTGGTCATGGACGAGTTCCACTACTACGCCGACCCCGAGCGCGGCTGGGCGTGGCAGGTCCCGCTGCTCGAGCTCACGCGCGCACAGTTCGTCCTCATGTCGGCCACTCTTGGCGACGTCAGCCGCTTCAAGGACGACCTGGCCGCCCGAACCGGCCGCCCCGCGGCCGTCGTCAGCTCCGCCCAGCGGCCCGTCCCGCTGCTGTTCGAGTACGTCCTCACGCCGCTGCACGACACCCTCGAGGAGCTGCTCGCCACCCATCAGGCGCCGATCTACGTCGTCCACCCGACCCAAGCCGCTGCAGTCGAGCGGGCGCAGGCGCTGATGAGCATCAACGTCTGCAGTCGTGAGGAAAAGGATGCGATTGCAGCACTGATCGGCGGCTTCCGCTTCACCTCCGGCTTCGGCGCCACCCTCTCGCGGCTGGTCCGGCACGGCATAGGCGTGCACCACGCGGGAATGCTGCCGCGCTATCGCCGCCTGGTCGAGACGCTCGCGCAGGCCGGCCTGCTCAAGGTCATCTGCGGCACCGACACGCTCGGCGTCGGCATCAATGTCCCCATCCGCACCGTGCTGTTCACCTCCCTGGCCAAGTACGACGGCACGCGCAACCGCCACCTCAAGGCACGCGAGTTCCACCAGATCGCGGGGCGTGCGGGCCGGGCCGGCTACGACACCATCGGCATGGTCGTCGTCCAGGCCCCCGAGCACGAGATCGAGAACGAGAAGGCGCTGGCCAAGGCGGGCGACGACCCGAAGAAGCGCCGCAAGGTCGTCCGCAGGAAGCCGCCGGAGGGCACCGTGTCGTGGACCCGCGCGACCTTCGACCGGCTCGTAGCGGCCGAGCCCGAGACGCTGACCTCGCACTTCCGGGTCAGCCACGCGATGCTGCTCAACGTCATCAGCCGACCCGGCGACGCCTTCGCGGCAATGAAGCACCTGCTGACCGAAAACCACGACGCGCGCCCGGTGCAGCGCCAGCACATCCGCCGGGCCATCGCCATCTACCGCGAGATGCTGACCGCGGGGGTCGTCGAGCGACTCGCGGAGCCTGACGCCGAGGGCCGCACCGTGCGCCTGACTGTCGACCTGCAGCAGAACTTCGCGCTCGACCAGCCGCTGTCGCCGTTTGCGCTCGCCGCGCTCGACCTGCTCGACACTGCCGCACCGACCTACGCGCTCGACGTGCTGTCCGTCCTGGAAGCCACGCTCGAGAACCCGCGCCAGATCCTCGCGGCTCAGCTGAACAAGGCCCGCGGTGAGGCGGTGGCGGCCATGAAGGCCGAAGGGATCGAGTACGAGCAGCGCATCGAGCTGCTCGATGACGTGACCTACCCCCAGCCCCTCGGCGAGCTGCTCGCCGTCGCCTTCGAGGCCTACCGCGCGGGCCAGCCGTGGGTGGCCGACCACGAGATCGCGCCCAAGTCGATCGCCCGGGAGCTGTACGAGCAAGCGATGACGTTCGTCGACTACGTCGGGCTGTACGGGCTTGCCCGCTCCGAGGGGCTGCTGCTGCGCTACCTCGCCGACGCCTACAAGGCGCTGCGCCGCACCGTCCCGGCTCGGGCACGCACCGAGGAGCTCGACGACATCACCGCCTGGCTCGGTGAGCTGGTCCGGCAGGTCGACTCAAGCCTGCTGGACGAGTGGGAGCGGCTGCGCGACCCGTCCGAGCCCATCCCCGCGCCCGCACAGGTGGACGATCGACCGCCGCCCGTCACCGCCAACCACCGCGCCTTCCGGGTGCTGGTCCGCAACGCCCTGTTCCGCCGGGTAGAGCTGGCTGCACGCGGACGCTGGGAGGCGCTCGGCGAGCTGGACGGTCCCGACGGCTGGGATGCGGTGGCGTGGCGCGCTGCGCTGGAGCCGTACTTCGCGATGCACGCCGAGATCCAGACGGGCGCCGACGCGCGCGGCCCCGCCCTGCTGATGATCGACGAGCAGCCGGGGCGCTGGACCGTCCGCCAGATCATCGACGACCCCGCCGGCGACCACGACTGGGGCATCAGCGCCGAGGTCGACCTGGCGGCCTCGGACGAGGCAGGCACCGCCGTCGTCCGCATCACCGCCGTCGACCAGCTGTAAGCAGGCGCAACCTGAACCGGCCCTGCTCAGCTAGAGGTGGGAGGCTGGACGCGTGCCCGCTGTGCCCGCCGTCCTGCGCGACTCGCTCGCCGTCGACAGGGGCGCCTTCCGGCCATTGCGGGGCCTTCGCTCAGCCCTCGCGGTGACGCTGGCACTTGGCATCGGCATCGCGCTCCGCCAGCCCGCAGCAGGGGTGCTCGCTACGGTCGGAGCGCTGACCGCCGGCACGGTGTCCCTGACGCAGGGCGCACGAACACCGTTCGCCCGGATGGCACTGGCGGGGGCGGCCACGGCTCTGAGCACCACGGTCGGCAGCCTTACGGCGCACAACCTGGCGGTCGAGCTGGTCGCGCTCGCCGTGTGGGCGGCGGTAGCGGGCCTGCTCGCGGGATCGGGTCCGGCCGGGGCAGTCGTAGGCGTGCAGGCTGTCGTCGGACTGATCGTGCTCGGGCGCTTTCCCATGTCCGCGCTCGGCGCCGTCAGGTCGGGCGGCGAGGTGCTGCTGGGCACCGCCGTGCAGCTGCTGGTCTGTGCCGTGCTGCGGCCCCCTGCCCGTGACACCGTCGAGCGGCAGGCCCTCGCCGTTCTCGCCGACGACCTCGTGCGGTGGTGCCGCGAGCCGGACGGCACGTGGACGGGCCGCACGGCAACCGAGCTGGAGGAGGCTCGCGGCCTGCTCGACCGGCGGCCCGACGCCGCAGGAGCGGCGCCGCTGCGAGCCCTGCTGGTGAGCCTGTCGCGCAGCCGGCTGGAGGTCTCGGTGCTTGGCGTCGAGTACATCCGCGCGCCGGGCGAGCGCCGCAAGGACATCGGGTTTCTGCTCGCGGGGGCTGCCGACGACCTCGAGCGCCTGGCCGAAGCTCTGCGGAGTGGCCACAGCGATCCCGCCCGCGGTGACGAGGCCCTGTCCGCACTGCTGGGCGAGGATGCCGGGCTGCTGGCCCCGGGCGACCTCGCCGGCCGCCGGGCAGGCGCGCTCGCTGGGCAGCTGCGCGGGGCTCGCGTCTCCCTGACCGACTGGGTGAGCACGCGTCCGCATCCGGGCGACCTGCTGCATGCGCCGCACCCGGTACGGCTCGAGCGGCTGCGGCAGACGGCGTCGGCGGTCCGGCATCCCACCGAGGCAGCGGCGCGCCACGCGGTGCGGCTCGCCGTGCTGCTGCCGCTCGCCGAGGGACTGGCCCGGGTGCTGCCGCTGCAGCGCGGCTACTGGGTAGCGCTCACGGCTGTCGTGGTGCTGAAGCCGGACTACGTCAGCTCGGTCCGCCGCGGCTTTGGCCGCATGATCGGGACGCTGCTCGGCGTCGTCCCGGTCACGCTGGTCGTCGGCGTGCTGCACCCACGCGGGCTGCTGCTCATCGCCATCGTCGGCGTGCTGGCCTGGGCTGCCTATACGTCGTTCCAAGCAGGGTTCGCCCTGTTCTCGGCCTGGCTCGCGGCGCTCGTCGTCGTGCTGCTCGACGTCATCGCCCCCGGCGGAGGCTCGGTGGCGATCGAACGGGCTATCGACACCGTGCTCGGCGGCGCGATGGCACTCCTCGCTTTCCTGTTGCTGCCCGCGTGGGAGGGGCCGGCAGTGCGGCATGCGGTCGCCGCCCTGGTCGAGGCCGAGGACCGCTACGCAGCATCCCTGCTCGCGGCCTATGGCGGGGAGCCGCCGTCACGGGAGGAGCTGGCCCGGCTGGCCGGCGTCGCGCGGGAGGCGCGCAAGACGGCCGAGGCGTCGGTCGAGCGTGCAGCTGCCGAACCAGCGCGTTCCGGCAGCCCGGAGCACGTCGACGTCGCCCGCAACGCCCTCGCGAGCACAACTCGGATGGCAAGCAGCCTGCGCGTGTTGCACGCGCAGGCCGTCGAGGGCGTACCGCAGCCCCTGCCGCCGGACCTGCTCGGCGCTTTCGCCACGCAGCTACACGAGGCTCTCGGCATTGCCGTTCGTCGGCTGCGCGGCGAGCCCGACGAGGCTGAGCTGCCTGAGCTGCGGGAAGCGGTTGGCCACCTCACGGGGGTCGCGGATGACGCCCCCCTGCCGCGGCGCGTCATCGCACGCGAGGCGGACGAGCTCGTGGACGCCGTCGACACCCTGTTGTTCGCCGTCGGCGCGCGGACGAGCCGGGACGCTGCCACCACCTGATCGGATGCACCCGCCAGCGCGGTTGATGCGGTCAGGCGTGCAGCAGCCCCTTCAGGTCGGCACACGTCGTCCGGATGGCCTCCGCGCACGCGGGCGACAGCCCAGCAAGATCGAAGAAGCCGTGGATGAGGCCGTCGAAGCGATGCGAGACGACCTGCACGCCTGCCTTCTCGAGGGCCTCCGTGTAGGCCTCTCCCTCGTCGCGCAGCGGGTCGAACTCGGCGGTGACAACGACAGCGGGCGGCAGGCCTTCGAGCTTGCCGAAGGCTGGGGAGAGCCGCGGGTCGGTGTGGTCGGCATCGGCGGCGTAGTTCTCCCCGAACCAGCGCATGTCGTCGGAGGTGAGGAAAAAGCCCTCCGCGTTGTCGACGCGAGAGGGGTATTTGTGCTCGTTCTCCTCAAAGTCGGTGGCGGGGTAGATCAGCAGCTGCGCGGCGAGCCTCGGCCCCGTGTCGCGGGTCTGCTGGGCGACCACGGCCGCGAGGTTGCCGCCCGCGCTGTCACCGGCCACAGCGATGCGCTGCGGGTCGCCGCCGAGCCTGTCGATGTTCGCCGCAGCCCAGTGCGTGGCGGCGAGGCAGTCGTCGACAGCGGCCGGGAACGCATCCTCGGGCGCGAGCCGGTAATCCACGGACAGCACGACAGTCTCGGCAGCCCGGCAGATCCACCGGCACTGGTTGTCGTGGGTCTCGATGTCACCGATGACGAAGCCGCCGCCGTGGAAGAAGACAGTGGTGGGCATGGAGCCGGAGCTTGGGTTGGAGCCCTCGGGGCGGTAGATGCGAGCGGCCATCGGCCCTGTCGCCCCATCGACCTGCAGGTCCTCGACGGACCCGACCTGCGCTACCGAGCCGGGCTGGCGGGCGTCGACTGTGAGGTTGCGGAAGGCAGCGCGCGCCGACTCGGCGGTGCCGTGGCTCATGGGAGGCAGGTTCAGGCTGTCGAGCAGGGTGAGCATCTCCTGCACTTGCGGGTCGAGCGGCACGTTGCACCCTCCGGGGTAGGTCGCGTTGCGTGCCCGGGCGCATGCCGGGTGCACTGCAAGCTCTACCCCATTCGCAGGCCTGCTCAGCCACCGGGGTCGGGCCTGCGTGGGGCTGAGGACCTCCGCTAGACTGGGCCCCGCACCGACCCGCGCTCGTAGCTCAACGGATAGAGCATCTGACTACGGATCAGAAGGTTGGGGGTTCGAGTCCCTCCGAGCGCACCGCAAAGACGCAGGTCAGCGCCTTGAGGGCGGGCCCGGACGAACGCTGATCGTTTAGAACGCTGCCACGATGCTGCCACGGCGTTCTGACCATGCTCGATGACGCGCCCAAGACGCGATCTCTACCGTTCCTGCTACAGATCAGAAGGTTGGGGTTCGAGTCCCCTCAGCTCCACCACACGGTCCGTATCAGAACCCTGGACCGCGTATAGACCGCCCGTCGGATTCATCCGGCGGGCGGTCTTGCGTCTCGCCCCGTCGGCGGTGGCCTGCTCGGGACGGACTGTGGGACGTGTGAGCAGGGCGTCGAACGGTTCGTTGAGGTCGGTGTGGATGGTGCGCTCGCGGGTCTCGTCGTCTTCTTCGATCACGATCTTGGTGAAGAAGGCTTGGTTGAACAGGCGCCGGACGTCGCCGTTGGCTTCGAGGTAGGCGGCGTGGCAGTTGCGTAGGAGGTCGAGTACCTCGGCCAGGGCGGTGCGGGCGGTGTCGTAGTTTGCCTCGACGTCGGCGACTTGTCGCTCGACGCTGGCGAGTCGGCTGGTGATGCGCTCTTGCTCGCTCTTGAGCAGGTCGATCGGGATCGCGCCGGCGCAGTGCGCGTCGAGCAGTTTCTGGCGTTGTCCCGTGAGCTTGGTGCGTTCCTTGATCACATCACGCTTCTGGGTCGTGGTAAAGGCCTGCAAAGCGTCGAAGTCGGCCAGCGCGCTCTGCTCGACCCGGTCGCGCAGCTCCGGCGCGAGGGCGATGGTGCGGTACTGGTCTTCGATGAGTTCCTCGACCAGGTCGACGGGCATGGCCCGGTGGCGGGCCTGGTGACCAGGAACCCCTCCCGCGAGGGGCGAGAGGAAGGTAACGGGGTCGTGGTCTCGAGGCCGACCGGCGGGGCATGCTCGACTCCATTTCGCGGTGGACCGAACAACTGCTGGCACGAATGGACGCGGCGGTCGGAAGGGCCGACGTGAGGATCGTCTGGACGCGGGAGAACTCACTGGCCGTGGTCGATTCGGGCAGCCGTCTCGCGCAGGCTGAGCAGCGGCTGTGTGACACTTCGGCGATGGCCGCTTGGGGAACGCCTGGCGGGTTCACGACGCTGTGCGAGATCGAGCCGGCGACCACCCCCGACTTGCGCCACGTCCGCCGCCAGGTCGCCCTGCTCGATGGTGTTGCCGACGCCTGCCTCGTGCCCGACAACCACATCGGGCGGGCGACGGTGTCGAGCATCGCCGTCGCCGGTGAGGTCATCGCCCTCGGCGGCACGGCCGTCGCCTGCGTCAACAGCCGCGACCGCAATCTGCTCGGCTTCCGGCGCGACCTGCTGACAGCTGCCGCCTATGGCGTCCGCGACTTTCTGTTCGTGCGTGGCGACGACGCCCCCGACGCGGTCCGCAGCGGTGACCTGACCGTCGGCACGATGATGCGGGAGGCCCGCGCCTACGAACACGCTGACTTCCGGGTCGGCGTCACCGCCCGCGCCGGCGCTCCTTTGCCGGCCTGGAAGCAGGCCGCCGACTTCCTGCTGGTGCAGATGTCCTTCGACCTCGACGACCTGCTCGGCTGGCGGCCGACCGTGGACTTCGACGGGCCCGTGCTCGCGGGTGTCCTGGTGCTGACGAGCAGCAAGATGGCTCGGCGGATCGCGTCGACCCTGACCGAGGTGAACGTTCCTGACGAACTCATCGACCGGCTCGACGACGACCCCGACGCCGGCGTCGAGCACGCCCTGGACCTGGTCGCCCAGCTCGAGCAGTCCGGTGTCTACGACGGTGTGCACCTGATCCCGGTCACCCGCGTCGCCCAGGTCGCCGAGCGCCTGCGCCACTGACCCTCCGGAGCGCCGCTCAGCGACCCGACCTTGTCGAGCGGCAGGTCCCGACTCTTACCTGACGTCTGCTGCCCGGCCGCGTCATCACCATGTGCGGCAATTATGCGTCAGGTCTACCCTGACGTCAGGCTAGACCTGACGAGAGGCGTCCTGATGACCGACGAAGCATCCAGGGAGAAGCTCCCCGAGTGGGCGCGGAACCTGCTGGGGGTCGCGACCTTGAGCAACCCCCCGGCGTTCAAGAGCGGCACGTGGAGTGTCAACGCTGCGCTGCCCGAAGACCTCACCGAGCTGGATGGCGTCACCGACCCGCTGCTGCTCCTGCTCAACGGCGCAGACCTGCAGGCCCGCGTCGAGGAGCGCATGGCAGCGCTCGTGGCAATGGCCCGCAGCCAGGGCCGCAGTTGGAGTGAGATCGGACGCGCCCTAGGAGACCGCTGAAGATCGGCCCTTCTGGGGCTGTGTTGCTAGCCGAGAAGGGTCCAGTGCGGTCTTCTGGCGGTCAGGCCCTTGTGGGGTGCATGGGGGGCTCAGGGTTTTTCGGTTGGCTGAG
>JAABUM010002233.1_pt1:5000-26528 | contig 26528 bp, 20 predicted proteins | sample 5559161 | NCBI WGS metagenome assembly JAABUM01 (sample SAMN10711868, study PRJNA513369) | rock metagenome | isolation source: Antarctica rocks | place: Antarctica: Victoria Land, Siegfried Peak nord
AGCACTATGCACCAAAACAGCGACATCCACCATGCCTCAATGAGGTAGCTAATCTCACAGGCAGCAATACTTGCTCCACATGTGATGGCATAGAGCTCATAAGTTGGCGGGGTCCACCTAAATCTCAACATGCTGACACTTGCGTGGCAAGGCAAGTCAACCAGCACAACACAAAATCATACATTGCAAATGCCGCTGCGGCACCAGCGCATATCTGTCAATTGAGTGATGCTGATCAGTGAATACATTGCTAAGCAGCAGGGCTCTGGCGAGGTTCATTGGGACCATCCTGGTCAAAGCTATGCAAGCAGTGTGCAACAGAACAAGGCACAGGTTTGCCTGGAATAGCTTCGTTTGCTGCGCAGCTTTCGTGTATGCTCCAGGCATTGGACAGCGCGCTCAGTGCCATTGCAAGTACTGAGTGAACTCAACTGCAGCAGGCACATGAGTGAATTTGCAGGCTCAAGAAGTTCAATGAATGCTGGCCATATGGGTGGTCACAAGAACCCTAAACCTTTTTTTACAGACTCCTGCCCAGCATCATGGACAGCAAACTCAGCCATGTCCAAGTTATCACGAGTGAGCTCACAAAAAGCCCTAAGCATCTCTTCTGTCCCTCTGTTAGCATGCTCAGTTTGGCCATCAGTCTGAGGGTGATATGCAGTTTAGGTTGCTTGCTTAACGTTAAGCATGCGGCATGCTTCGCTCATGAAGCAACCAGTAAAGCAAACGTCACAGTCACTTGCAAACTCATAGACTGTACCATGCAACCTAATACTCATGCCTGAGCATTTTGGCAAAGGCCTGAATTCCAATGGACCATCTTATTCAGCCTGCCAAGAAATACAACAATAATAGAGTTACTAGAGGTTGTCTCAGGCAAGGCAGTGATCAGATCTATGCTAACACTACCCCACTCCCTAGTAGGAAGCAGTTGCAACAGACCAGCAGGTCTCTGATTTGTTGTCTTGGTGAGGTGACAGCAAGAACATGTTCTCACATATGTTCAACATCATATTTCAAATATTGCCAAGTGTACAACCACTCAATAGCTTTCTTGATCCTTTTGACACCAACAACTCCACACCACGGTGAGTTATGCATCTCATAGATGTCATTTTGCCTCGAAGCATCAGTGTTTGGAAAATTCAATTTGTATCCAGATGCCCACGACAAGCCATGCCTGCTGGTGCAGTGACTAGTGTGTGACACATCATCAAAGGATCCTTGTCATAGGCGGCGGTACATCTTTGCTAGAAGTCATACGTGTCAGTCACAGGTGCAGATTCCTATGCAGTAAAGTCAGATTCAGATGCTGGCAATTCAGGTTTAGTTTCTGGTGCACTGCTGAATGGAGCCAGTTTGCTTACCTGGTTGTATGTCACAACAGCGCACAAACAAGAAGCCATCACGATTGCCACCATGGTCAAGTACGTAGAGGCTCAATGACCTTGCATCCTCCAGAAGACTGCATCCTCCAGAAGACTGCATCCTCCAGAAGACTGCATCCTCCAGAAGACTGCATGCAGTGGAAGGCAAGCTGCTGCCTGAACCCTTGACAATGCAAGGCACACCTGCACAAGGATACAGGTCCAGCAACAAGCAATATAGCAGCTACACCACCAGGGCTCCTGCTCAGAGGATGTGTGGCCACACTGCTTTTGCCTTGCCTGTACAGTGAGTGATCATAGGACTGAGACTATCTTGTTTGCCGCCTAAACATCACAGTCTGGGTCTGGATAGGACAGGAGAGAGGGTTGTGGTCAGTCACAACAGTAAGCATATCAGCGCTCACCCCCCTCAAAACAGCAGTGCCATGCCCCAATGGCATGGACCACAGCCAAGAAGTCCTGTTCATCTACACCATGGTTACGCTCAGCAGCATCGACACAGAAAGGCAATTGGGCGTAAATCTTGCAGCAAGACAGAACTAGTGCCAAAACCACATGCATCTGCAATCAGCTCTCAGGGCTTATTGTAGTCAGGCATGACCAGCACAGGAGTAGAGGCAATGGCCAGCCTTACACCGTCGATGGCAGCCCGACACTCTGCAGAGCACACGAGGGATGTGTCATTGCGCAGCAAATTAGTCAAAACCCCTACTGAATTAGCGTCACCCTGCACAAACCTACGGAAGTAGTCAGTCAGCCCTAGGGCCCTAGGGTTTTTCAAGGCTTAGAAAAGAGCACAGTTTAAATACATTCTGGGGCACAGTTTAGTGTTTGACCACAGCAGTCTTCTTTGGATCAACTCTCTCAGAGCCAACAATATGACCCAGGTACTTAAGCTCAGGCTGATTGAATGCATTCTTTGCTTACTTTGCTTCAAGTCCATGCTCAGGCATGAATGCTGCAGCACTAGTCACAAATGCTCAGCATGCTTTCAAGAGGACACGTGTGTTGAACACCAAAATGTCATACATTACACAAGCACAACTTTCCCAATTTACGGTCTACAGATGTGTTTCAGCACAGCTTATAAGGTTGATTAATTAGTTACAAGGTTGCAGTTGTAGCAGTGAAGCCAAAGCTTAGCACCTTGAATTTGTAGTGCCCAAAAGGGTAGAAAGTCCTCCAGCAATATCTAACTTTAATAATTAGTCACTGGTTAAATCCAGTGAGGAAAACACCTTGGAACTCTGCAGTTGGTCCAGCAAACCAGCAAATCAAGGCAATGAATATGTGTCAGTTTCAAGCTTTGCACAAGTTGTACACATTCCACATGCATGCGCAAGGAACCATCCTTGTTCTACACGAGCAGAGTTGAAGAAGAGAACCGTGAAGTACTAGGCATCAGCAATCTGTGACTTGGCCTCAGCCAGCTCCCTAGGACTTGGCCTCAGCCAGCTCCCTGGGAGTCAGCCTGTGAAACGGGCACATGAGGCTTAGCACCAGGCTCCAGTGGAATTGTATGGCCAATGTTGCGTCTTTGCCACCAGGGCAGGCTTGCTAGACTCCTGGCCTTTGTCACCAGGATTAGAGCCAGGGGCTTTGCCACCTTTGCTCTTCTTCTGTTTCTTCCCTTTTGCCATTGGCATTCCCATTCCCAGCACGGGAACGCTTCTGGCCAAGAAGGGGTGAAGCAGCACTGCGACCACGCAAAAGTCCCACATACGTACCTCTTACGTCCCTCACACGTCTCCAAGTCCCTTTACGCCTTTTTGGGAAAAGAGCAGTTTCTCTCGCAGCCTGGCGACTGTACCTTTTACAACTCATATAAAGGAACCGCTCGAGACGAGTACTAAGAATCATAGAACGCAGTTGTAGAAGCTTGTGAGCATGCCACAGCTCCTAAAGACTCTGTCCCACCAGCCCGCTGGCTTCTGTAAGCTATGAAGCCACCGCACTGGCCGAGATTGACGATGGTAAAGTGCATTGCCCCAAGTGCAACAGACGCTGGGGTAAGTCATATCTTCGCAAACATAACTGTAACAAGGTTGATGGGAGATCTTTGAGACTTCAAAAGTCACAAGCAGCCGGACCCAGCAGTCCATCCGGCGTCAAAACAGGTGCAGTCTGTTCTGCTGCTGACTAAAAGAGGGGGCTGCTGCAATGCTGAACAGAATATTCACATTACAGGGCACATGCAAGCAGATGTGGGAGATGAACATGCATCAGAGCAGCAGAACAATCCCAGGTTTGTGCCAGCTGGCACACCAGCAAGCAAACCCTATGATGCTGAACTTCAGCTTATGTGTCTCAATGATTGTCTGGCTTCACGCAGAGCATTTGGGTCTTGCTGATGCTGAAGGCACTGATGACTGTGCAAATGTCCAAGTATTGTGTGCTCTCGTGTTGTGTTATCAATTCTGTCACCCTTGCATGCATGGTGCTGGGCAACTGTGCAGCATGATACAGCTAGGTATGCACTGCCTGTTGACAGTGCCTTTGTGCCATGTTGAAGAGAAACAGTCACACAACCAATGTATATGCAGGACAAGAAGGCGAGGAAGCCATCAGCAGCTGGTCCCAAGGATACTGCTGGTCCCCAGGATACTGCTGCATCAAGCCCATCAGCAAAGGTGATTACTCATGGCCAGCTCTGCCTTTCTGGATGCGTCAACTGTGACAGCAGGCTCAAGCATGCACATAAGCAACACTGTCTGCGTCAGTCTTGATGGGACCATATAGCGGCACTTGAAATGCATCAATGGCAATGTTGTGTTTTGACTCCTAGCACAGTAAGTCAATTTTGACAGGTCACCGGCTTTACTTAAGTCTGATGCAGAAGGGAGGCTTGCTTGTGAGTATCTGTTGAGTGAAATGCCTTGTAAACATAGCATGCATATACACAGTGTGCAATGCGGACAGGGTGATGACTCTAATGATGACAGCCAGGAAGAGGCACATCACAGGAAGGGTGGCAAGAAGGTAATCTCAATTTCCTTGTGTTGGTCTCAGCTTCCATCTGTGAAATAGGCAGACAAGTGGTCATGTCTGCATGCAGATGACCGTGCACAATGCACAAAAGAAGTGTGATGCATCAGCACTATTGTGTTCAGGTTGCTATGTTGTAGCATCCTTTGTAAGCATGGTTGATGCATACGTGCACAGCAACTGTAACATACACACATTTATGGTGCAACTAGCAAACAACAAGTGCAAAGCAACAAATGGCGTGTAACAACAATGTGCCGTTGTGGGCGCAGGCACGTGGTGCCACAAGAAGAAAGATAAGCAGCAGGAGGACGTCAGGAAGCGTCTCCACAAGCCCAGCAAGCCTGTCCTTCTCAAGAAAGACTCCCAGAAGCGCAAGGCTGCCTCTCGTGGCGCAACCACACTTGGCAGCAGCAGAGCAGCCAAGAGAGGTGCAGCCAACAAAGAGAGCTCTGAAAGCTTTGAGGAGTCAGCTGCCTCACCTGAAGCCTCTGGAGAAGACTGAGCTGCACTACTGTCTTGCAAGATCTACTTAGCCCTACTGCATGGTTGCTTGATTTTACAGACTATGCAGTTGAAGTCCGCTGCATAGTCTGTGCCCAACACATCAGGTCTACAGGGCACCTTGCGCCATGGTATGTACTTGCACCAAGGTTTTGCTCAAATGTACTTGACCACCACATGTTCTCCAGCTGAACAGTCCACCTGGAATTCTAGGGTGCTTTTGCTCATGACTGTGAGGTTCAAAGTCTTAACTGCAGCTGCCTTGCATGTTGACATGGCTATTTGCAGAGTGACAAGCTGTTGCCTAATCTGCTTTGCTGCTGTAGCAACATCATAGAAGGATATTTGTCGCTGGGATGTGAGCGCGGGAACGTTTTGGAAAGTGCGGATGCAGCCGCGTGTAATCATATGACGTAACTACGGCAACCTGCACGACCTCCGTGCATGCAGTAGCTTTCTCGTACTTTTCTCTTCTTTTTACTCATCGTACGTCTCCTTTCCTGTCGCATTCCGTTCCTATCTCGTTACTTTCTCGCAGCCGTTGAGACGGGTACAAGGCGTCACATATCCGGGTCATTCTCGTCTCATCCCTTTCCCTGTCTCTTCCCATTCGCAAAAGCGTCTCATGGACAAATACCTCATTCCTGTCCTTTTCTCGTCTCTTATTCAGGAACGGTACGTCTCTTTTGTATACCTTTTGCTTATCAGAGGCGTATCATCTAGTCAAAGAAAGGTACGCAAAAGGTACGTATTAAATAATTTTTCATCATTTGCGTGCAGCAGCAAGACGTACAGCGCCTCCATTGGCCAAGCCATGAGCACGTGCAACAGTGTAAGACATGAATTGACTACGCTAAAGCCATTTGCCTTTATGACCCATACCAGACAGTGCATTCACTGGCAGCGCAGTCACCACAAGAGAGATTTAAGCCGTCCATGAAATGCTGCAGCTGATCTTACTCACTAGCGGAGGTAGGCAGATCAGTCATGCCAGTGAAGCAGTGCAGCGTTTGCTGCATGTACTGTGCAGCAGGCAGTGATCCTTGCTCGAGGTCCTTCAACTGATCCTAGAACTCAGCATCAGGGTCAATCTGGTCAAATCTGGTGCCAAGCAAGACCCAAAGTTAGCCCAAGAGCGCTCAATCTCAGGCAAGGCATGCATAGCAATTTGCATGATGTCAGCCGCCGTCCCATTCTGCCATGCAACGCCCAATCATCAGGTTGTATGTTGCTTCAAATGATTCATGCAAAGAAGAGAAATGCAAGGTTAAATGTGCCGGAAGCCCCCGCCTGGTCCTGGTCACCCTCTGCAATATAAGGTTTAGGACGGCGCAGGCCAGCAGATTTATCAGACACAATTGAAGAGAACCTGGTTTAGCTAAAATGCCCAATTTGGCATGCTAGCGCTAGCAGCAAGCATAGCAAGCTGGGCAGCACAAACAGCTGCAGGTTCCTCAACAACAACAGAGGTGGAAGGTGAGGATCTTCAGCAATGCGGCCCAAGGCATTCTTCTGCCCGGCAGAGGCCTTCAGCCGAGCAGAAAGAGCCATTCCACAGGAAGACGCAGAAGCTTGATGCCTGAACAAGCTCTCCTCTGACAGAAGGAGAGCTAGCTGTTCTAGGGAGAGCTAGCTGTTCAGTCAGCACATCTCAGTTTTTTGTGCAACCTGTTGCATATGCACAGTAGTGCAGTGGATTTGCTAGTTCAGTAAGTTTGTGCCAGAGTTTGGTGCCTTCTAACTCAGACGGTACACCGCTGACTGCATTGAAGGGTTCAAAGCTGTTGTACGCTGACAGCAGGATTCTGAGTTGTTGCTTTCACACTTGGATGTGCAATCCCCAAGGGCCTGCTGACTTAGTATGCTGACCAATTGAGGTTTACAATGCACTTTGCAATCTCCAGCAATGCAAGAGTCTGGACCTGAATTTATGACTCAAGCTGCAGCTGTCAAGCTGAGTTGGGGCGCCTTATAGCAATGCTATTGCTCAGCAATTTACAAGCAAGTGTTGGCAGCGTTGGCTAGCCAGAATTTCAGGACAGCCAAACACATCCACTGTGATGCTATTTGCACTGTCAATGCAAGCAGAAACCTGACTTGGTGATTACAGGATTGTGACCAGTTGACAGATTCACCGCTGATTGACAAGACATGACATCGACCAGTTTGGTCAAGTTGCATACAGTGGTTCCACACCTGTATTGTACGTTCACATGTCACTTCAGGGGTTCAATTGTTGAAGCGAGGTCGGTCGTGGCAGGCACGTAAGCAAGATCTACATCTTTACAAGTGCTCAGCGTATACGACGCTGTCAACACAGCGTCTATATACACGCAAACAGGCCGCTACACGGGCCACACATGCCATACGCATTTGACTAAGGTTGACCTATGACTCAACATTTAGCAACTGGTTCAGAAATGATTTGACTGGAGACAACTGTATGTCCACACTTCAACACTCCCTTGCAGGCAACTCATTCACAGAACCAATTTTCCGCTGAGCGGATAATTCAAAAACCCTAGGCCTAGTCAGTTGCTGAAAGCCAACTGCATACACGTTTCTGCCTATGCTCGTCACACAGCAAGAACAGCACATTACATTGTCAAACTGGTTCACAGCACAGCATATGACACAGACGGTCAAGAGCAGAAAAAGGCTGAATATCAAACAACCTCGAAAGCAAACTATCCTTTGCCAATTTGTTCACCTCCACGCTTCGCTGCTGTAAACTACTCAATCACCAGGCATGCAGGGCAGGACCTTTGTTGTTCCTGCTTGTTGGAATGGACAAGTCATATTTACCTAGACCCAACAGCATCCCAAAACTCATATTGAAGGTGTATTGTTCGTGACTTGACACCGATAAAGCTCCCTTGGCTTTGCTGCCCCGACTGGTGTGGAAAGCTTCAATGTATTTCCCTCATTGCATCTCAAATCTGCTGCGCTCTCTGGCAGTATGCTGAAGATGTGATCTCAGCTGACAGCATGCAACTATCACTGAAGAACATGCTGCCTTGTCTGGCAGTCTTGTCGAGACTCCATTGGTCTCCTTCGGCAGCGCTCCACTAGCACTAGCCCAAATGCTGCCTTGAATGGCAGGCTTGCTGAGACTCCCTTGATCTCAAAAACAGCGCTTCTGTGGCGCTCACAGGATTGCTGCCATCGTTATCAGGCTTGCTGAGACTCCCTTTGATCTCTAGCAACAGCACATATTGGCGTGCTGGCAAAGTGCTGCCCTTCACTGGCAGGCTTGTCGAGGCTCCCTATGCCTCCTTCAGCAGCGCGTGACTTGCGCTGGAACCACCTCCTTATGCCGACAGGTTTGCTGAGACTCCCAGGGTCTCTTGCATCAGCGCACCCCTGGCGCTGGCAACAACCTGTTGCTTAAGCTTAGTTCCGTTTTAACGCGAAGTTCAGAGGCGTGCCTTGACGCTGACTCCTCTCCTATCGTCGCCACATATGCTACCCTCGTGGCAGGTAGTGTGACGAGACTGAGCTACCACGATCCTCGCTAGCTGGCTGTCCTCATTGCGTGAGAGGGCCCATAACCTGTTGAAGCGAGGTCGGTCGTGGCAGGCACGTAAGCAAGATCTACATCTTTACAAGTGCTCAGCGTATACGACGCTGTCAACACAGCGTCTATATACACGCAAACAGGCCGCTACGCGGGCCACACATGCCATACGCATTTGACTAAGGTTGACCTATGACTCAACATTTAGCAACTGGTTCAGAAATGATTTGACTGGAGACAACTGTATGTCCACACTTCAACACGATGGGCGATGGGCTGCAGGAAAATGCCGTCCGTCACATGCCTATGTAGTCATCACTCAATGCAACAACATGCTTCATTCTGGCAGGCATTCCATCAAACATAGCATGCAACGTGTTGGGATTGTTCAAGTTGGGGTCAAGTTGGGACTAAACCCTAATCTCTTCCAACTTTGCCTTCTGCTCTTCTGCGTTTTTGCATACAGGCAGCTTGTGCAGATTGAGATCCATACAAGCCCAAAGATTCTCAATGGGTGACAGATCTGGTGAGGAACGCCTGGCACACTGGCACTGATGTATGCCAGGTTTTGGGCAGTGTTATGGGGTGAGGCATTAGACTGCTTTGGCAAACTTGACACTGCAGTGTCAGCTGGCAGCCTTCTGCATGGCTGTCGGCAATGGCACCACCTTTTGGTGACAGGCGCTGCCTTCTCTTCAGTATGCGTCATTTGTGCATTCTGGAAGCTGTGCTGCCAGCATAACATACTGCACAGCTGCAGCAGTTGCTTCAAATTTGTGAGGTCTGCCTGATCTGGGATTGTCCCTAACATGACCCAGCTGCTGATGTCTTGTCACCCATCTCTTGGCAAAGCCTCGTCTGCACCCGATGTTCTTGGCTATGGCTGAGAAAGAGGTTGGGCTTTGCTAACAAAGGTGAACAGCTTCTAGACGACGATTGTGATGACTCTGGGTGGGTTTCTTAAGAAGCAAGCTTGCTCACCATGCTGATGAAATGCCTGCAAGGTACAGTGACTTCAGCTGCAGCTCTGATCACTGCGTCAGGCTGATTCAGGCAGTGTGCACCAGCCACTGCTGATGACTTCATGCATGCAATACGGCAGCTCAGGTCATGCCACTTTAAGCTGGAGTATGTCTCGGTGTAAGGCAGGTTACGCAACCGTAAACAAAGCACCGGCTTGCCTGTTGACAATGCAAGGGCCAGTAGAGGGTAGCGCAGAAGTAGCAACTATTTGTTTATTGATACCTATTAATCTTTGAAACTATGATGTACCCTGTCAGGGACCACTAAGGCCTACGGCAGGCGGCTAGTTGCATACTGTGTATTGGTGCATCAGAGCCAGCAGTTGGCATTCGATGTCTGGGCCAGCTGAGCCTGGTGCTAACGACGTCCCACAGTCTTGCACAGGGTTCCGACGCAAGATCCCTCAGTCCTGATCAGCTGCTGAACAAGCGGTCCCATGCTGAGTTGCTTCAGCACAAGCTGTTTACTGAGACACATCCATCAGCGTGCTTTGCGGTCCCTAGAGACCATGGCTCCAAGGCGTTGTGTCTACATTTTCAAAGGGCCATGAAATGCAGACACAGGCTGCTGTTCTGTACAAGACCTTCTGAACTCTCTATATGTCCAACATCTGCAGGCTTGTAAGGTGTCAGCAAAGCCCCTGATGTATTTGCTAGGCTGCATTCGAATTCAGACAGACAGACCGCACCCTGACCATGTTGTGAGTCTTTGTGCTATTGCTTGCATGCTGCCTTTGTTGGGAACAACAACACCTGCGCAGCGTCTTCTTGAACTTGCATTGGCAATCCAGCTTCACTGACGCGGTCACTTGGCATTGCAGTGTAGATTGCTGAGAGCATCACTCAGAATTGTGCTCATGGATGCGCTTGAAGCCTAGCAAGCCTAGCGCAGCACATCAAGTCAACATGCCAAGGGCAGCCTTCATCTGAAGTGAAAGATTGCAGACAGTTTGTGATGCCCTCATGTGAACAGTTTTCTACATGCCACAGCTTGCTGCGTTTTGTGTCTGCAGCATGCAGCCTGCCTTGTCATTCGTGTCAGCCTGGACTGACAGCACCTGCTTGTGAATTAAACTGCAATTCAGGCAGGTATGTTTTATCATTTTGCATGTGTACAAGCAAGCCTCTGTAATCAAATTGAATTAGGTGCTTACTCCATATTGCTAGGCACTATCCAGTGGCATATCGCTAGGCACTCTTCATTGCTAGGCACTCTCCAATGACAGAAGCAAGCAGTCTCAATACAACCATGCGCTTGGCACTGATGCAGCATGCAACTCTGGGTGGAATTGCTGCTGATGCAAGACGAGGTCACCTGCTAAAGGGTTGGCTGCTGCCAGCACAGAGGTGCGAGACACGAGCGTGGCTGTGATGTCTGTCTTTGCTGTGGGAATGGTTTGCTGCTCCATTGCCTGCACACAACATGCCTTGACCTGCATTCACTGTCCAGCACAGGAAGTATGCAGATGCAGACATGAAGCGCCTGGCTGATTTTGTTGCCAGACAAGCTCCAAGATCTCCAGTGTGATGTCTGCTTGTGCATTTACAAAGCCGCAGGCAGAGGCTTGTGAGCAGTGGTTGCATAGTAAGACCTCATCTCATATGATGCATGCACACATCCAGTAAGGACAAATGGCATGTAAACAGGCAACAAGGCGATGTTCTTCACATCATTGTGACACAGGTGAGCTGACCTCATGAATGGCGACTCGGTCCTCAGGCTGCATCTTGTCAAACTCAACGCAGATGACACCACCCCCATGGCATGGCTGTGAGCATTTACACACAGATACCTTTGGTCACATGCAAAGCATCCTGAACATGCATCAACCCCAGCAACAGCCGAAGTTAGGACCACATGCGTGGTCGTAAATTAACGACGAGCGAGCCGTTTGCCCGTCAATCCCTGTGCAGTCTTCTCAACGCGAACTGCACAATCCCGCTTTTCACCACGTGGCACCATGTGGTATTGGGCGTTGCCATGTGCTTCGCAGCTTACGAGAAAGCGCATTGGTGCCTGCAGCACCTGGCAACCTACCCATTTGCTGCGTCTTCCGTGATTGTGATATACTCAGCAAACATGACACAGACTGTTTTGCATTGGAGCAAGAAAGTGTGGCTAGTTGCGACCATATTACAGTCTTGCAAGCATGACGTGTCGTCCTCTGTGCACGTCCACATACAGATTGCATAGGAAAGCAGCTGTGCTCAAGGTACTGCACCAAATGAAGCAGCACATCAGCCTTGATGACAGTGAATGCAAGACACATCTCAAGGGTGTCATCAGGGTGCCTGTCAGGTGGAAGTTAGCCACGCTTGGCAGCAGTGCTAAAAATCCTAAAGCACCGTGCGGAAATTGTTAAATCTGTATATACCCTTCTCTGGCTGCTTTTTTGGCTGCCTTTTTGGCTGCCTTTTGTTTAGCTCTCTGCTTAGCCTCTTTGGCAGCCCTCTTTGCTGCCTTCCTAGCAGCCCTCCTCTTCATATCAATAAGCTCCTGTGTCAGCGCACTTTTCAGTGCGCCCAGCTGACCTGTCCTTCTGTTTGTGGTAGTTGTGTTTTGCAAGCGATCCTCCAAAAATCTCAGCTGGTCCTGCACTTCAGCTTTGGACCATGTGTTCCACAGGGCAGCATATGGGCCAGGCATGTTGCCCGACACGGGCAATGCAATGCCAACTTTCATCAACACCCAGCCAATCAGACCATGACGCAGCTTTGACTGCTGCTCCATGCTTCTGTTGTCCTGGTAGCTCCACCCCTGTGCTAGCTGTTGCTCTAGACACCAAAATTGGTCCCACACTGGCTGCACAGATGTCAAGGAGGGGTTGTACACCACCTTATTGCGCTGTTTCAGCTCCCTGACAGCTTGCTTCTGAGTCAGCAGCTGTTCTGTCAACACCGGAGCTGCCTTGGCAGCTGCCAGCTGCTCCTGAAAGGTTGTCAGTGTATCTTGCAAGCCTTGCATTTGAGGCGATTCTGCATCATCATATCTGAGGCGTTGTCGCACATTCAGTCTCCAGATCTGAGCTTGTGCCTGACCCACCAGGGTCTCTAGTGCAAAGCACTTCCAGTCTGGGTGAAGAAGAAGATCCCTTAGATGCTCATTGGCCTGCCAATACTTCTCTGCTGGCATGTCCAGCGAGGGAGCAGCCACATTGCTTTCGTACTCCATCATCTTGCTCGGTGCATCCTGCACAAAACAAATATGGCAGGTTACATTGCAGATATTGTCAATGGGCTGTTTGCAATGTACCTGCAAAATTCACATTGTGCTTGCTGGTGTAGTAAAAAGCACTTTGTTGGCACATTCCATGCCAACAAAAACCATGCTTTTTGCCATTGATGGCCAGCACAAAGACCATTTCATTGTGACAAAGCTGTCACTGACCAAGGGGATTCAACCAGTACACTGCTAGTTTCAACCTATCATCACAACAATTTGTTGCCATTGATCAGGCTGTTCACACTGGAGCAGAGAAGTGTTATTTAAATGCTCAATCAGTTGCAGCAAACTTCTGCAGCTTGTCTTGGAGGTATTGGTCTACATGTGCACCTGCAGCAACTGCAGCAAATTTGCGCAAAAGCTGACGAAGGCTGCATGCCACTGTACCTTTGAGGGCACATGTGATCATGACTTCACATGACTCAGCAGTACCCTGCAATTCTTTCTGCACGCTATCCCTGTCTGGCTGACATGCAGCCATTCATGCAGTGCATATTGTGACCTAGCGCCTACATCAGCTTCAGCAGCTGCAGTAGTAATCACCTGAATCATGACTATCATAAGATGCTTGAAGAGTAGCAGCTTGCCGGGGTAGGCCTCCATGAGGTGCGGCAGGCCCGGGCACAGAGCCTCCATCAGCTCTTCTGGGACCTGCACGTCTCTGCCAATCCTATGGTGGTTCTGCCAATCGGGGCCGTGCCCAGCTAGCAGAATGGCAGCAGGCACAAAGCTCTCTAGGTAGTCCAGGTGGGTGGTGTCGCTCATGTGACTGAGGAAGGCCCTCACGTGGTCTACTGCAACGCCTTTGGATGCCAGGCAGTTGAGCAGGTTGCCGGCAAACTTCTTGAGCAGATGGCCAGACACATTCTTCAGGTGCCTGTACAACATGGCAGTGCTGGCCTTTGAAATGATATGCTTTCAAGCAAGGATCACTGCAGCTTGATATTGCAGGTGCTGACAGCGGAGTGGACAAGCCGCAATGCTGTCAACATATACATCAGATCAAGGTCTATACCTGGTAAGTAGGCTTGCGTTGCATACCTTTTTTGATGTAGCAGCTGTCCCAGCAACACAAATGTCAATGGCAAACAATGAGCAGGGAAGCCTGTGATGCATGCATGTGTAGGTACACCTCAAACATGAGCCTCACCACTCAAAGTCATCAGACACTGGTGCTTCCATGTCCACACCAGCCCTCAGTAAGCACTGCCGCATATACTGACTCAGATAGGTTCTGTTCATGGTCTTGCCAGACTTGCCAGGTATGACCTTGCATGCATCAAAGGCGCCCGACTCAAGGTCTTGATGTAGCCGCTTCATGCCATTGGCTCCCCCATACATGCATGCAAGCACTTCTGCTGCTGCTCCATGCACGCACAGGTCTGCGCGCGCATGCCGCGCATAGGTAGCATGCGTCGCGTGGGAGCTCTGCACACACACAAATCTCTGACTCAGCAGTCAGCTTGAGCTGACCCTCACCTGACGGGGAAGTGCATAAAGCTGGGTATGTGGGAACTGCTGACAAACAGCTTGCAAGCAGTTCAGGTGTGCTCTATCCTTGGCATCAATGTATCATTTGCTTCTTCAAGCACTTGGTGCAATATTAATTGATCTGGAGCCTGCTGGCTGATTCCTACCAGTTTCATAATGCATGTGCTGTCAAATTGTGAGCAAATCACATGCAGCAATGCTCCTCAAACCGCACAAGGAGTTGGGGGAGGAGTTGGGGGTAGGAAGCGACTTCCATGAGATCTTGGTGTATAGTACTGAGCAGGACAAGCCACAGCAACGCTTCTGTACACAGTCCATCATGTCAACGGTCTGACTATACTTGCCTTGTTCAGCGTCATTGTGAACTTCAACAGAGTGGCTGGTGATGGTCCCACAGAGTTGACCTGGTCGTCAGTGTCTATGGGCTGCGCCTCCAGCTTTGTATGCATGTAGCTCATGTTCAGAACATCATCACTTCTACGGCCTCCAAACAGCTGCAGGAGAATTGCCAGCTGCACCACCAGACCTATGAGGCCCTTGTTCCCATTGCAGATGCTGGGGTTTTTGGGTAGGCCATCCCAGTCCTTGAGGTCTGTCCGTGCGTATGCCAAACACAGCATGACCTGCAGTAAGGGACATAATTGACTTGAGTTTGCAGTCACATGCAGATACTGATGCTGGAGCAGAAGCTGGTGTGCTTGCTGCTGTACACATGTCCAAGCCAAGCGCCTTGCAGCTCCCTGCATGTGCCAATACAGCTGGCAGAGCTCTCGAGGCAGATGCCATGTAAAGTGGTGGGGCTGATACATTCTGCTCAGATTTTGACAAGATGTCAACATGCTGTTAAACTGCATTGCTGCTGTGCAGACACAGATGCAACATGACATTCCTGTCATTGGTTAACATGCTGTTGTTGATCACGGCAACACCAACACCAGGATCAAGCATTGCCAAATATTATGATGAAAGACCAAAAAATTGACTGTACATTTTCACCTGGTTCCAAGAGAGCGTGCTGTTCTTCTCAGGTACCTTGCTCTTGGCTGCTCTGTGTTCGTTCACGACACTGCCAATAATTCGCTTGATGCTGGTGACCTTGTACAATGATTTGCCAACTGGGCTGAGGCCGGCATCTTCTTGCTCCTGGCGCCTCCTCTCAAGCGCGCTGATCAAGGTAAAGTAGGCAGACGGCCCGTTCCTCTGCATATTCACAGCTTGTGCAGTCTCTTTGATGATGTGAAGGTGTAAGATGCATCTTACCAGACCAGCAAGCTTGTATCACCTCAACCGTCATCTTGACAATGCACTTTCACACGCTTGACATCATGTACAGAAACAGCAACCGGGTGCCCCATCTATGCCTTATGTAGTTATGACTGGACTTTTCATCTGATGTAGAATCTTCACCATGGTGAGTGTTGTGACAATGTGCTTTATTGTGCTTCAATTTTTGCTGTGGTGCTGGTAGCTCATGGGTTGCTGACCGCCTTGATGATTTTGCATGATACCTTGCCATGGATGTTGAGTGCCTTGCGAAATTTGAGCAGCATATACTTGGTCACATCTTCCGCCTTGATTACGCCATCATGGTCTTTGATATACTTCTTGGCCCACTCCTGTTGAGAATGGCCACCACAAAGCTATAAGTGACTTCAATTTACTGGATGATTGGCTGCTTGGGAAACATGCCAATCCGACATGATGAACTTACATCAAAGCCTTTTCCACCAGAGCGGTAGGTCCTCCTGGTACGAGGATTCTCGAACTTCTCATGAAGAGCATTCACTTCTTCCATAAGCACATCTCTGCACGCATCACGAGCTTTGGCTGCTTTCCTGACTTGAATGTGAGTCCCTGAGCAAGCAGCATGGCTCACAATGGGATCTCCATGTCAATGTCCTCAGCATCAGATTGCTGCTGTTGCTCTGCTGGTGCTTGCTCAGAGCACAACGTGGGCTCAATCAAGCTGCCAGGACGTTCAGGCCTAGGCTCTGGTTCAGGTTCTGGTGTATGTGGTCTCATGTCAAGCTCTGCATCGTTCAGGGCATGCACAGCAATCTTGTTGCCACCATAGCTGCATCTAAGGCGACCTGTGCCAGCCGGATCGGGTTTGACTGCTCCTTGGCAGGGCTTATTCCATGCACCCTTGGCACCTCGCCTGCCGATGAAAGCGACGCGGTTCACACAAGCAGCGCAGGCAATGCTATTGCGAACAATACACTGCCTTGCGTCGTAGTCTGCGTCGTAGCGCGGTGCCATGATCCGGTCTAGTGCAGCAATAGAAGCCCGTCTAAGCAAAGAGTGACTAGTCGAGTCTGAGGGCGAGCTGCCTCGAGCTCGCCTACTTGACAATGGGCTTGCCCTTTACTTGCCGAAGAATGCGTACGGAATGGGTGAAGCAAAAATAGCTAGATAGGCCCTTTTGCTAGGGTGAGCCGATCCTTTAACGCCGATTGTAACTGTGTCCATTGGAATACCGCCACCGGTCCAGGGTCTCGCCGGGAGCCAATCAGAGCCTACTTTCCCAGGTATTGCCGGCAAGGGCTTGCGCGCCCTAATTTGCAGTTTCGCTCCAGGGTTTGCCAGATCTTGATTGATGAAATGTGGAGCCAAAGTCGATGTCTGTCTGGCTGCCAAATTAAAGTGCCTAAACACTTCGTTTCTTGGCCTGTTTCAAAACCTGTGTACGGATGCATATAATCGGCAAGCACAATGTCCTATCAATGCAATACCACGTGTAACAGACTACTTGGACAGCTTGAGCAAGTCAATGTGAAGATGTGACGAAACGAGTTATGCCTGTAGCGACTAAAGCAACCAACGGCTCATAGCAGTCCAAAATCCAGTGCAGGCTCGGGCCAAAAGCCGTGGTATCTCAAGTCATTGCTAGTTGTAAAGGCAGCTCGACCTCAGGAGCATGTGAAAATGTCTGTGCATCCTGAAGCACACCTGTGCATGACATGTTGCAGCTCATGTCAAGTCTATAGCTATCCACTTGATGTATCTATCATACAGTTGCTGCATGAGTCTATGGCCTGAAAAAGCTGTTCTGAAATGCTACTCCTGCCACATTAGCTGCAGCTTCGGGGAATGACCATTTGTTCTGCTGATGCTTTTCCTCATGATGCCATGTGACACAAGATGATTCCAAGCCACCAAAAACTTGTCTCTATACAAGCTGCCCAGAAGCTGCAACGGGACACAACACGAACGACAGGTACATTGGCTGAGCAATAACACATCCAATAACACAGAACGCTGCATGGCCAAATGCAATCCTGAATCAAGAACATGCAAGCATGTTCATTTACTATAGTGCAGAATATATTCAGGATACTTGTACAGCACCATGACACATGTGCAGCCAACCTACCTGCCATCATGATGCATAAGGTCTGAATTTAAGGCACAACTTACCTTTTTTTTTGGGAAAACCGAGCAACGCATCTGCTTCAGCTTGTCCAATCTGCAGTAGCTGTGGAGAGCATTTTTCCTAGGAGATGCGTCAGGATCCTGGGTATCACACATTCTTGCTTGCAACTCGTTTCCATCGTTAGCCCTCTTGCTTCTCATGCTGGTCATCTGGCACTGGTACCAGAACAGTTTTGGAATCCTGCCAGCAATCAGCTGCAGATTCTCAGACACAAATCTAGACAAAGGGAAAGGCATGTACCTAGCTAAGACAAAGAAACTTAAGGGCAGGATGTGTGTGCAGAAACTTGCATATCAAAAGGTCCAGAATGCTTGTGCACAAACAAACAGTTAGACAGGCTGACCAAGGGATACAAGCAGCCAGGACCAGAAAGATGTACAGTGAAGCACAAATGGTTGATACCTGAGCATGTACAGTTCAACATCTGCATGTTATGACATGCTCCAGAAAATGCTGCTTCTGAGCAAAGTCATGCTCTTGCTGTTGGACCATTTATGCAAGGCCAGATTTACAACCTTTCACTTGCTAAGATGAGGCAACTTGCATGGCAGGATGGTACCTTGAGCCTCAGATCCACATGCATCAACGCATTGGCGGAACAACCATTGTATCCCGGTAAGCTTTTGATGCACTGTACTCTGCGCTTGGCAACCCCTGCAGCCATGTGACATGCATGTGACTCATGTGACATGCATGACTCATTCCAGTATTCTGACGACCCCTTCCAGCATTGCGCGTCCACAGTAGAGCTTGCTCAGAATATATTATGCTACATGTGTTGAGTGCCAAGGCTCTGACAAGTGAGATGTGAGCTTTTTGCCGACCTGTCATTGCTTTAATGTCAAAGCCTCTTCCCTGAGGAGCAGGGCACAGAAGCTCCTCTTTCATGGTTGTTAGTTTGCCTCTTTTTCACAAGCAGCGTTGAACAGCTTCAAAACAGTGGAGCTTATTTGCTCTACAGAATCACTGTGAGTCACCAAAATGGCTGTTGGGTGCCGCTCAGTATCTTACTTGCATGCTGTGATGACAAGGGGCTCTTGTACACAAGCCTCCTTGGCACCATTTATGCCACTTTCCTGCTCCACATCCTCATCACTACGGAGCTGTGATGAAGAAAAGCAGGCAAGATCGCAGGCAAGTAGGCCAACAGGGAGCAACGGGCTGCCAAGTACAGCCTTGCTCTGATCCTTCACAACATCTGTTTGGGACTTTGCCAAAGATCTAGCAGCTGCACCCCTAGGGAGGTAGCCGTGTCCACCGCAGAGGGCCTGTGGCTTCACACTGCAACAGCACATCCCAGAAGACTTCACGCATCAAATGACAGCAAGCCTGCAATGTTGACTGCATCGTAGCGACATGTTACTCATGTTGACTGTGACACAGCTGCATAGTTGGCATCACATCAGAAAAACTGTACATGTTGAACAATAGCTGATGCCAAAACAATGATGTCCTCCGCTACATGGCAGGTAGCATAGCACTGGGCACATGCGATGTGCAAGTGGTTGTGTGCGCAACATGCCAGTCACACTGCATTTACCTCAGATATGCGGTATATCCAAGGCCAAAAAAGCATGCCAATTTGGCAACACAGACAGTGCATAACTGAGTGCAGCTGCTCCATGCCCAAAGAACAGCTGACCTGGAAAGGCTGTGATGGCGTCTTGGATGCCTTGTTGCCCTGAGACACAGTTTTGCCAGCTGTCACCATGATTTTGGCTTCAGGCAGGAGCCTGCAGCATCAGCAGACGCACATGTTTCAGGGACAAGAGCTCAAGCCCTATGCAGACCTCAGAAAAGGGCTCTGGCATATCAACCATATCCAGCCTCAGCTGCAGCCCATGTTCGTAGTGCTGCAGCACCAAGGGCGGCAGGTATGTCGCCGCTGCTGACTCTTCAAAAGTGCTGCTTTCTGTGGTAGATGGAGGTTCCTCAGCGCTAGCGATGCAGAATGATTGCAACACTTAGCATGTGTTGTATGCTCAAGCTTTTTGGCCTTGTATCACAAGCTTTTTGGACACACTGCCCCAGTGAGAGCCTAGTATAGCATCCAAGCATCAAACCAGCAAAGTTAGGCTATGGCAGACTGTTAAAGTGTGACTACGTTGTCTCTTTCAAAGACATTGACTGCATGGCTTGTTGCCAGCTTTGGCATAATGGCTTGCACTTGATATTGATCTCTTCAATGTCAATTGCACGGCATAGAGCTGACTAACAAGGCATGGCGCGGCATGACATGATAGACACAGAAGTAACATAGTTAAATTACACTTTGCTTGTAGCAGTGTCTATGCAAGAAAGACAACTGCAATGCATGAGGTTGTTTAGATGGGCGTGTGCCAGCCCTGACAGTACTGAACAACGTTGATTGTCAAATGTGCTGGCACGCAATACCTGTGTGGCGCGGTCTTGTGCTGCCAATGCTGGTGCAGGCTAGGTGCTACTATGTTGGTCATATCCTGCATAGGCTGTCCTGTCTCGCTAACATCTGCCATCTTCTGCCGCTTGTTGGGCAACTGCATGCACACATAGCTCATTAGCATGTACAAGCAGTTTTGACTCAGGACCTGGGCTGATCAGTGGCCTAAGTCGCAAAATAAAAATCAGTGCTTTTGAGCTCAAGCTTTGAATGCTGCGGAAATTGGAGCAACGTGCAAGTCAGTTGGTACTCTTGCAGAGCCAAGCTTGCAGCAAGCTTGGGGCTTTGAATATACCTGAGGCTTGAAACACATACTGTGAGCAGTTGGCACCACATCCTTGGGGTGCACAACCACCATGAGTTGAGATCAGGAAGCTTCACAAATTGCTCTTGGTGCCAGGCTCGCCTAACAACTGCACTTGGTTTTGAGTTTAAAGGCAAAGCAGGTGAACTTCAGCATGTAATCGGCCTGCATCCTGCATATGCCGTTATCATGGCATTGTAGCTTTGTTGTTTCGTAGCAAAATGCAAAATTGCGAGCTAAAGCAGGGTATGCATTGTTTTTACCTTACAGTGCACAATGGCTGGTACAATAGACAGAAGCACAAGGGGCACAACTCATATACTGACCTCCATTACTGCTGCAAGGGCATAACCGTTCAAGTCCTAGCTGCTATCTTCAAATTGAACAAGAACCACAAGCCCTTGACAAGCCCAGACCAGCCAGCGGTATAGAGACCACGATCTCTCACGTGAGTTGCCAAATACTGCTTCACTGACGCCAGCTTTGTGCCCCTGTAACCACGCTGCTGTCAAAGCCGCTGCTGTCAAAAGGTGGCTGCCACGCCACAAGAGGAGCCGGCCGGTCATTACACATAACAGCACAGCACAGAGCTGCGTGCGATGGCATCTTTGCAAAACAAAGCATCAATCAATAGGGTACCTTTGAGATTGTGTGATGAAGACCAGCGCTTGTTAGCCCCCGCGGGCTGACGGCCGGATCTTATACCTGACCTACATCAGTGCATGCCGTACAAGCGGTTCTAAGGAACAAAGCTTATGCATTGGCGATGTTGCAACGTCGACAGGACTTCCTGACGTCGCTGGTCAATTGACGGCGATTCTCTAGAGCACAGCGCAGTGTGCAAAGGGCCGATCGACATTGACTTCTCATAGATCTATCCCACAGAGAATTTTGAGGATTTTAAGGTCGAAACTTTAGGGAAACACACTAAAATTCCTTTTAGGGTCACTGATTAAGGAATCTACAGTGGTCGTCAAAAGTCTGTATCCAAAACCAGTCCTTGCTTAGCAGAACAGTTCGTGTGCGATGACAGCTCAATGTGACTGGCGGTACGGCCAGGTAGGCCTAGTAAATCATCGAACGCGTGTGTAGGTGGGACCAGTGCGGCAGACATCGTCCGTAGCGCTAGCTGCAGAGCTTTGACCCTGACTGTGCGTTGACCTAGGAAACCTGTTGTCAGCAGAGGGCAAGTTTGCTGCACAGCAGCAAGCCAAAGCCATAGGCAAGCAGGCCTCAAGA
>JAABUM010002234.1_pt1 | contig 26498 bp, 52 predicted proteins | sample 5559161 | NCBI WGS metagenome assembly JAABUM01 (sample SAMN10711868, study PRJNA513369) | rock metagenome | isolation source: Antarctica rocks | place: Antarctica: Victoria Land, Siegfried Peak nord
CGCCGAGCGCGGCGGCCCCTCGTCGCGCGAGGGCTCGCGGCCGCGGCTTGGCGCCCAGGCGCCGCGCTCCTCGCGGGCCGCCGGTGGCGGGCCGGCGTCGCGGCCGGCGTCGCGGGTGGGCGGCGCAGCGCCCTCGGCCCGCGCGCCGCGCGTCCGCCAGGCGCCGCCTCCGCCGCCCGAGGCCGACTCCGCGGCGGGTGCGGGGCGTGCCGCGGCGGCCGGCGCATCGCGGCGCCCCCAGTCGCGGTCCTCGCCGCCCGCGGCGGCAGTGGCGGCCGGCGCGGCGTCGCCGCGGCGCCCCGGCGGCACGAAGGAGCCCGGACGGCGCGGTGCGGCGGCAGCCGCGCCCGAGGAGGGGACGAAGGCGCCGCCGATGACGGGCTCGCGCTCGTGCGAGTCCGAGCGCTCGCGGGGCGCAGGCTCTGCCAGCAGCTTGGCGCGGTGCTCCGCGGCCTGCGGGGCAAGATAGGTCATGAATGAGTTGAATGACTGAGTCAGGAGCATGTGCGTGGCGATTTGTCACTACTGCATCAGCAGAAGCGGAGGCAGTGCACCAATGTCCCATCAGCACGTCTGCTAGTGCGTGCTGCTAGCAGCCTGGCCACACTCTGCGCTTCAGCCCCTGCATATTTGTGTGAAACGCCCTTTGCACAACAAATCCGGAGCACAGCTGCAGGGTAAGAGAGGCAGACGGGGGCAGGTCTATCGAGACGCACCTGGCGCTCGATCTCCTCTTCGCGCGCCTTCTGCTTGGCGGCGGCCTCCTGCATCTTGCGCTGCCGCTCCGCGTCCTCGCGCGCCTCCTGCTCCGCAATGCGCGCCAGCTCCGCCTCCTCCGCCAGCCGCCGCATCTCCTCCACCTGTAGGCGGTGCACAGACAAGTATCGACGTTGCTGTCCTTGCGCGACATGATTGAATTTCTGCTGTCCTTATCCGCCACACGAGGTCAGGGCGGCCTCATCCGCCAGCCTCTCCACCTGGGCTCAGGCGCAGGGTTGACAAATTCCGGGTGTTTCCTCCCACAGTAGGCCACTGTCATACAATTGGGCTTTTCCCTCGCTCCCGGCTGCTCCAGGGGACCTTCGCTACACCTCCAGGGGCAGCCCAGCTGCCAAAACTGTCGGCTGCCCCAGGCAGTGCTGCTTCAGCCCCATGAGCACAAGGCTGCATGCATGCAACGTTGCACAGCACCAGCCATGAACACTCAAGCCAGGGTTGATAAGAAGTATTCACAGGATCGCCTAGCTACACACTCGGTGGAAGATCACTCCCATCAATGCGCATGCGGAGGCAGACAATACGTCGGATAGGGTGAATATCGAAACCTCACCTTGACGCGGCACTGGCGGGCGAACTCCTTCTTGCGGTTGAACTCCCGCTGCTCCTTCAGCATCTGCTTCTTCTCCTCGATGCGCTCCTCGCGCGCGGCCTGCGGCGGGCAGCGCGCATGACAAGGGTCAGGAGAGAATTGTGTCTCAAAGGCCATACATGTAGAGATGCCGACATGCAGCGGCAGAGGGTGGCTTGCCAAGGGAAACAAGCTTGCAGACAACAGTGGTATCTGCACACAAGTGGGCACTTTAATTCCGATCCCACACAATGCCAGGCGCTGCAGGTGAGCTCGAAAACACACGGCAGCGGCAAGGCTCACCCGCAGGGCCTGGAACTCGGTGGCGCGGCGGTCCATGATGCTCTTGCGGAAGTCGGCCTCCTCATCGCGCATGACCGCCAGGCGCTGCTTCTCGGCAATGGCCACCTCCCACTCGGCGCGGTGCTGCCGTTCGCGTTCCTCCATCGCCGCCTTGTGCTGCACCTCGTCCTCCTGTGGGCGCGTAGGAAGGTCAGGGTTTAGGACCAGAGATATGACCAGCTGCATAACTGTGCCCTCTGCAGGAAGGCACAGTATGGGCTGTAATCCATGACGACAAGACCAACAGATGCCACACCGAGGCCAACAGATGCCACATCAAGGCCATGGCAGTAGGACTGGAAGTATCAGATTATTGTTCCCGCAAGTGGAGGCGGCAGGCGGGCAGCGCACCTGGAGGCGGGTGTTGTAGGCGGCGAGCAGGAGGGGGCCCTCCTCCTCGCGGCGGGCGCGCTCCAGGTGGTCGGCGCGGCGCGCCTGGCTCTGCATCTTGCGCTCCAGGTCCTGGCGCTCCTTCATCTGCCCGCTGATGGCCTCCCGCATCAGCGCCTCCTTGTCCAGCTTCTCCCCCTCCTGTTTGTCAGATATTAAGTAGTGGTCACCAGATGTCACCAGATCACAGGAGAGTGTGGATTGTGCACAGCGCATGCGCCTCCTTCTCCAGCTCCTCCCCATCCTGCATGGGCCAGACACAGGAGTGTCTCAAAAATTGCTTTGTTTCTCATCTCACACTTGATTCCATTCGAATCTTTGACATTTGCAGTTTGTTCCCTTGCAAATCCAGAGAGCTTACACGCAAGGCCGCATTCGACTGGAGCCTCGGACCACTGCTGCGTCATCCCCTCAACACGCTCGCAACACGGCAGCCGCTGAGAGCAAATGCAGCGAGGCAAGGCAGGAGGCGGCACACCTTGAGCTTGGACTTGCCCTTGGAGGCCTTGACGAGGGCCAGCGCCTCCTCCATCTCCCGATGCTCGATCTCCCGCGTGATGCGCTCCGTCTCACGCTTCTCCCTGCAGAATGTCAATGCGAATGCTCAAGACACCATGCATGGCCGGGCCAGTATCTGCATATCTGCATAACGTGCCCGCCCTGCAGACTAGTTGATTGCTTGGTATATTGTGATCGACAGATGCAGAGGACTGCTGACGCGCTGCTGCAGCATGCGCCGATCACCACGCTCTCATGGCTTCTGGAGCCTCAAAAGAACAGAAAATAACAGAAGCACGAGCAGAGAACCCTCACATCTCGTCCTTGCGGCGCTGCTCCTCGACGGCGTCGTTGATGCGCTGCTGCTGCAGGCGGCGGTGGGCGTCCTCCTGCTCCGCCGCCAGCGCCGCGCGCTCCGCCTTCTCCTTGCGCTCCTCGATGACCACCTTGCGCGCCAGCGCCCGCTGGTTGTCCCGCACCGCCGACTCCGCCGCGGCTTGCACCAGCTTCACGGTTGAAAGTGATGGCAGAGTCATATTCATGTGGCAGACGCAGATTCACGGTCGGCAACTGCCGAGACTGCAAATTACAGCAGATGTGCATAATGCGCTCTTATCATTGGCAGAAAGCAAGGGCGGGGAGCGCAACAACAGGCGGCACTGCTCCAGGGCCACGGCATGGCACACAACTAGGATCGCAGAAGATAAATGCGAATGAACAAAGCAAAGGCGGAAGGCGCACCGACAGGCGGCGCTGCTCCAGGGCGGGGTCCACCGCCGGCTGAATCATGTGCTGCGCGGTGGTCAGGCGGCGCGCCATCGCCGAGATGTGGTCCCGCATGCGGTCCGAGTCCAGGCCGGGTGCGCCAAAGCGCAACGTGCCCGCCCGGTGGTCCAGCCGCACTGCCAGGAAGCCTGCAGCGGAACATAGATATATGTTGGGATTTGTGACCTTGACGTGTGCAATTGCCACTGGAGGCATGACAGCAAGGCTGTGCAAGGGACAGCGTACAAGCTCAGATGACCTGGCACAACGTGAAAACGACTGGAAACGACCTGTGAAACTCGACGAACCTCTATTCAGGCTCCAGCCGCAGCTGAACAACGCTCTAAAAGCAGCAGAAGGCGCACCATGGCGGATGGCGTCCACGATGATGGTCTCCATCTCGCCGAGCGTCGCGAACGGCACCAGCTTGGCCAGGTTGTCCAGCTGTATCACCGAGTACACCTGCACAGGACAGCGGACAACGCTTTAGCCAGAGGCCTGCGGTTCAAGATTGACAGTGCGTCAGGCATTCCCGCTTGCGCAATTCTCTAAGCATAAGCAGCCAAGGGTGCTTGCCCCTGTATGTGATATGGCAGTGTTTGTGGGTGCCAGGATTGACGGTATTGATGAATCATGCCTCAAAAGCCCCAATACAGGTTGGAACGGGCAAAAGACCTGCGACAGCTGGTGCAGCATCTTGATGATGGCGACGCGCTGCAGCGCGGGACGGTACAGCCCCAGGTCCGCCGTCTGCACGGGGGCGGAGGAGGACAGCTCCGCGTTGAGGCCCGGCAGCGCCTCCAGCAGCGGCGCCAGCCGTGAGCACAGCTCCAGCGGGTTAAAGTGCGCCTCCAGCAGCTGGAAAATGTCCTTCACCTCCTGCACGGAGTGCATAGGGACCGGCGTCAGATCAGTGGATGTGCTTCCCGGGGACTTCAGTGTGACCAAAAGTGTGACACGCGCCTGACAGGTACGTTGGTTGACAGGTACGTTGGTACGTTCAAAGCATGCCCGACTGCAACCCCAATGCATGCATGGTCACAAGTGGACTACAGGACCTTTGACACAATTATGTCGGCACTGAGAAGAGGAGGTGAGCAGGCGCACCTGGGGGATGATGTTCAGCACACCCTTGGACTGCAGCTCCGCCAGCAGTGAGCCCCGGGACAGCATGTCGCGCGCGCCCCGCTTGGCGTCCTGCGCCACACATCAGAAACCCATCTTAGCAAGCATCGACATCAAGGCCATGGTTGCTGAGAGACGCGTTGACAGCTTGGCTGCAGAGTCATGCGCCCCGTACACCCAGCAACCTTACCAATTAACATGCAGGGCGGCAAAGCAAATCAAGACTATCGCAGCCACGACGATCTTGAATGGACCTTCAGCTGCACGAAAACTAAAAGCGCACCACGGAGAAGCCCAGGATGGCGGCCATGCGCACGGAGCGCTCGTGCTCCAGCTCGGACTGCGCGTCAGTGAGCGCCCCAGCCGCGCGGTCGTACGGCGGGATGGCCAGCGCCGACAGCAGCACGCACGACGCCATGCCCGCCACGTCGCCCGGCGTCAGGTTCTTGTTGTACCCGCGCGCCAGGTTGAACAGCTTGTACCTGTTTTGCATTGGCGAGTCTGTTCAGCACAATCGGTCCTATTCAAGCATTCTGGGATGCTGCATGCTGTAACAGACCTGCATGCACTGGCCATGCCGCACCGCACCGCACCGCCCGATCTTTAGCGCATGCACCACAACTCCCTTGACACTCGAGTTTTGCAAGTTCAGCGCATCAGCGCACCAAGCGTAGCCATTGTACAGGTGGGAGTCGGAGACGGTGAAGATGCGGGTGAGGCGGGCGTAGTAGATGGCCATGAGCTGTGGCTTGGGCGTCTTCTTGCCCAGCGCCATAAGGCCCTGGATGTCCTCCACGCTGCGGAAGGCCTCCTGCCACAGCTCCAGGTCGCACGCCGTCTGCGGCAAACATGATTTTGTGATTTTATTGCCGTAAGATGTGCACCATTGGTGTCGTTCTGAACCTCCTGCAGCTTCCCTCCAGACATGCTACTGGCTCGGGAGCCTGAGATGCAGGATGGTGCTCAGGTGAGCAGGACAACGTCGTACGGGTGGTGCAAGTCAGCGATTTCAGCAGATGCCCACCTTCAGCTGCTCGAAGCGCGTCTCCAGGTACAGCTGCAGTGTCTCCGGGATGGTCAGGTCCGGCCGGTCGCGCTGCTCCCGGTACCTGCCCAGAGTAAGGCTTGCATCAGGAGGGTGACAAATCGGTCATGACTACTACCCATGTTGTCGCGGTCACCGTCATGTGCATGCCAGCTATCTGTCAGCTCAGATACACATGGTAGGTCCCAGTGACAATCAGAGGGCCAAACAAGGAGCGCCAGATTAATAAGGCCGTCAGGTGCGTCCACAGCCAGAAACTCACTTGTTGAGGTTGGCCAGGTGGTTGCGCAGTGTGTCGCACAGGCGCCGGAACTCCGTGGTGCGCTTGTAGGTCACGCAGAACTGGAAGGCCTTGCCCGCTGTCATCGCGTACAGCGACTCCAGGCGGCTATTGTTGCGCAGGATGTCGAGCGTCGTGCGGTATGTCTCCCACAGGAACTTGAACCAGGGCGTGACCAGCTCCCGGTCCGTGCGGTCCTGCACGGTTGTTCAAGCATAAGAAAGGTTGAGTGAAAGGATTTCAAGGTCTAGATGAAAGTGGTGGTGGACGGCAAAGATTTCGAGCTATATGTACATGGATGTGCCGCGGCAGGGCCAGGTGTGCAGACTGTGTGCCGTCGCCTGTGGCTTCCGCTGCTGCCGCTGTTGCGCCCGACCTGCTGTCGCTAGCGTGCATCGTCGCCGCTGTTCCCTTTCCTAGGCATGTTTCAGTTGCTACTCCAGCAGCTCTTCTCTGCCGCAGGCTGCACTGGAACGGCAGGTAAGCACCTGAGCAGCGGCTGCCCAGTAGTGCTCTCACCTTGCCCTTCTCGCTGCTGACAAAACCGAGCATCAGGTCCTCCGGGCTGGCGCCCTCGTCCAGGTCCTTGATGTCCAGCTCCGCCGTCTGCAAATGCAGAAACTCTCATCAGAAAGCTAATACAAAGCTCGTCAAGACATGTGCACCCGGTGTGCATTAGGCAGCCGCTGCAATCATCCCATGCGCCCAGTTGGTTGCTCGTCCCTAAGACTGCCTGCTGCTCGGCATGAACAACTAGGCAGGCAGTATCGAAACCGTACCTCTGCCGAGGCGGTGGCCGCCTCCGCGCGGCCGGTGGCCGTCTTGATGAAGTACTTGATGACCTCTTCCAGCGACGCCACATTGACTTGCTGGCACACGTTGCGGTAGTGGATGAGGCCGTCCTTGGCATAGCGCCCCTTCTTCAGCTCCACGCACAGGTCCACGTACTTGAACATGATGGTCTCCAGCACCTTCTGCCACGTGCGGTGGCGCTTGCTGGTGATCACATCGTGCAGCGCCTGCAGCGCGGCGTGGCTCTGCCCCACGGCGATGAGCTCCTCCGCCCGCTTGAGGGCATTCTCCGGCTTGGCGAAGGCTGCACGGCAGGCGCAGCAGGGTCAGTGCTGCGGTTTGTGTGCATTTTGTGGCCGCGTCCGGTGATGACTGCCCAGCATCGTTGCAGCGCCCCTCAGGCCGTGCTTGTTGGTGGCATTGCGACACAGTACCGAGTCTGCCATCTCTTTATTTGCCAATGCCGCAGGGGCATTCGCAAAGCATGAGATCCCATGGCTCAGACTTGAGAATTGACGCGAGACTGTGTCCCTGCCCTCCAAAGACATACCCATACGCCCTGGCCGCAACCGAGGCACATAGCAGCAGCTGCTGCGCAGTCGCACGCCACCCTGCAATGGAGTTTGCAAAAAATGCAGGCCTGATGCCCACCTGGAGCGCCCCGATAGTTTCCGCGATTCATGCTGGCAGAGTGTGCCGCCGCGACGCCCTCCTGCACCAGGAGGGTGCCGCTATGAAGCTTCTATGCTAGCTTGACGGGGTCCCGCGGCGCGTGCGCCTAGCAATGGGCAGTTCAGTCGGCGGCGTGCAACTTTGTGCATGTGGTGAAGACTGGCCGCAGTCATGTGAAGACTCTGAAACATTTTGCCAAAGGGCGCCCAGATTTGGCGGGAGAAACCTTTATGTCGGAAGCATGCAACATGGTTGGCGTCCTCATTTGTGTGCCTGCACGAGCACGCGAGGAGGTTCAACCAGGCTGCCTGCATCCCCACTTCCGGACATCCATGCACATATGATCCTAAACACGTGTCCGGAGCGGCTGGGTCAGCGGCGCGAACGGCTACAACGGAGTCAGCAGCAGCGTCAGCCTTGCAAGATCACAGGAACATCCAGAGCAGCCAATCGACCAGTCAGGCCTCGCGCACAACGCCAACAGCATGTCGGTCGGCTCATGACATGCTGCAGTGCCGCCCGCCACGGCGGCGGCGGCGGGCACGATCAAGCGGCCACGCCGCTGCTGGATGCTTTGCATGACGTGGCGAGCCGGACACACGAAGTTTCGCTCCACATACCTGGCCACAAGGTGAGACCTCACCTGCTATTGTCTCCATGCTTGCCAGCGAATGCACTGCCAACCCTGTCCCGGCACTCTCACATGCATTGCGCATGACGTCCTGTATAGACATCATCGTGTGCAACAGTGCAACGGCTGTTTTCCATGTTCTGATCTGGTGCCATGATCCTTGATGCACGGGACTGCAGCGTGGGGCGGGCGCGCATCCCCGTCTGCGGGACGTGGTTGGCGATGCCGCGCTGCGCCATGACCTGACAGAGCTGCCGGGTGAGCGCCATCCCATTGCGGCTTCCAGCCAACATCGAAATGTATGCCGTGTTGCAACAAGAGCGTCGGCTGTAAAGCATCCGAAGCAGTTGCCAGTTCTCAAGCTTTCTGCATGCCAGATGAGCCCGCCCTGTCGCGAGGCTCATGACCCCAAGTCATGCACTCGGCTGAAAGCAGCTCTTTGCCACGCAGGGCTGGACTACCTATCCAATGGGCTCGTCGGTCTCGGCTCAGCAGCAAGTGCACCTTGGCATTGATCACCAGTAAATCCTGATCGTGCAGGCTTGGACTACCTGTCCTCACCCACCGGCGCGATCGCGGAGGCGCAGCGCCTCGCGGCGGCCGCCTTTGGCGCCGAACAGACCTGGTTCCTGGTCAACGGCACGACGAGCGGCCTGCACGCCGCCGTCATGGCGGCCTGCGGGCCGGGCGACACGCTCGTCGCCGCTCGCAACTGCCACCTGTCCGTTGTCTCCGCAATGGTGCTGGCAGGTGCGCTGCGCTGCGCCCTTCATGCCTTTCGTGGCTGCTGATTCCAGCATTGAGCCCTCACAAGTTCTTCCTCGAATGGCATTAAGTTGCTTATCCACGTGTTGCATGAGCGCAGTGCGGTCTCCACATGTATAATGGCCCATGGTCTCGTTGAGCGACTGGCGTTGCTCAAGTACGACTGTCAGTACAGGATGCAGGCCGCAGTGGGTGCAGCCGCGCACGGTCCCTGGCTGGGACATCGCTCAGGACGTGACGCCAGCTGCCATGGAGGCAGCCTTTGCCTGCGCAGCGGAGTCCGGCAGCCCGGCCAAAGCAGCCCTTGTGGTGTCGCCTACCTACTTTGGAACAGCATCAGACACCGCCGGTGAGCCGCTCTAATATGTGGCAACCAGCAACCATGTGCCGCAGCAACACGTGGCAATCATCTTTGGAGGTTACAGGACTGTTGCCCTGACCTCTGGATGCTACGATGGTGCAGTTCTGAAGTCCTTTCAGTGATGATGCTATCATCGCTGCAGGCTTGGCGGCTGTCTGCCACCGGCACAACGCTCTGCTCATCGTCGACGAGGCGCACGGCGCCCACTGCTGCTTTGACGACCGCTTTCCCCAGGCAAGCCTTGCACAGCCGATGTGACACAGAGCTGTCTCAGTGATACAGAAGTGATTGCCCCTGTTCAACGCTGCATTGCTTTTGACCCACTGCGATTGACGACTGCAGGCAGCGCTCACCGGCGGCGCCGATAGCGGCGAGCACGCAGACATCGCAGTGCAATCCACGCACAAGATGCTGAGCTCGCTGACGCAGTCGTCGATGCTGCACGTCAGGGGCACGCGCGCCCTGCGGCTCAGCGAGCGCATCTCCAGGGTCCTCCAGATCCTGCAGGTCGGCAATGCTTGTCCCATCTTGCTTCATCCTATCTGCTGCTTGCTGTGAGCGGCCTGCTGCTAATTGCCTGGCAGGTTGAAGTGACGCCCAGGCTGAAGTGACGTCCAACGGCGCAAAGCTGACACGAACCTGCACCTTGACCTCAGAGCTCCAGCCCCAGCTACCTCCTCATGGCCTCGCTTGACGCCGCGCGGGCGTCGGCTGCGGCGCCGGGCGCCTTTGACGAGGCTCTGTCGGCTGCAGCGTCCGCACGGGAAGCCGCAACCGCGATGCCAGGGCTGCGGGTGCTGTCTGTCGGCGACGGCCTCCCAGCAGTGGATCCGCTGAAGCTGACGCTTCATGTTAGCGGGCTCGGCATCACAGGTGAGCTGTCTGCAATCTTGCAGCGACGCCTGTTCTGCAATAGTACAGATAGTGGCGCTTAAGCTGCTTTGCTTGCACCCAAGAAGGCACATCCAGCCAGATGTCAGGTGTCTTCTAGCCCTCCAAATTGCAGCGCACTGGCGTTTGCAGGCTACAAGGCGGCAGATTGGCTGACAGAGCGGCAAGGCATTGTGACCGAGCTGGCGACTTCCAGCCTGGTGGTGGCGGCGTTTGGTGCTGGCAGCACCATGGAGCACGCAGAGCAGCTCACCACAGCACTGCAGGCGCTCTGTGACCAACATCACGGCAGCACGCAGCGGCAGCGGCAACATTCCGCACCAGTGACTGTGGCGCTGCCTGAGCATCCGCCGGTCATGCGAATGACGCCAAGAGAGGCGCATTTTGCACTTGCTGAAAGGTGATCCTGAAACCTCGCGATTCCTGATGCACGACGTGACTGGGGGAGCAGCAAATTGTATCATGCTTGTGGTATGGCACATGACATCGTGCTTGCTTGCTTGCGTCTGACATCCGCATGCGGTTCCTGCAGGGTGGCGTGGAGCGCTGCGGCTGACAGGGTCAGCGCGGAGCTGCTGTGTCCCTACCCGCCTGGCATTCCGGCGGCGGTGCCAGGCGAGGTGCTAACAGAGGCAGTGCTGTCTGCCATGAAGCGCGTCATCGAGAATGGCGGGGTGGTGACAGGCGCAGCTGATTCCGAGCTGCGATCTGTCAGTGTTGTGTGCGAACACCTAACAATCTTGTGAAGTTTCAGTTATATATAGCTAGGGTTTCCTAGTGAAGTGGACGGCTTTGAAGCAATGTTGCATCAGTCTTGCATCTCAAACATGCAAGCTTGGACAGGTGTGAATTGCGGCACTTCTAGCTATCTGCCTACATACCGAATCAACACCAACCATGTGTAAATTACGGCAGGTGCAACAGCAACAAGCCGAGGAACTCGGCAACCCCGCACAACTGCTAACATCAATGTCTGGGGGCACATTCCTGTGCCGACCTGGGGCTGATTTGACTGGTCAATGGGCGGTCGAGCTTTGTGGCGGCAAGCACAATGATCCCGCGGGCTGGATCCGGCCAATCGCTGCCTCACAGCCGCTTCAGGCTGCGCTTCTTCGCTGCGGCGGCCTTAACTTTGGCCTTGTCTGTGATCGCCTTTGACTTCTTGACGGCAGGCGAGCCCGGATCTGTGCCGTCCTTCTCCGAGCTGCCGCTGTTGACGGCGTTGGCGCCGCCGCTGGCTGTGAGCGGTGTTGGCCTGCAAACGCCATCGAGAGCATGTCACTGTAAGCTGTTACTATGGCGTCTGCCAAGCACGCTTTAAGCAGCGTCACAACGCCTGCAGACCACCAGCAGAGGTTCATATTTGGGTTTGCAGCCTTTGCAGGAGCTGGCAAGTCATGGGTGGGCAGCCGGCACCATGCGGCTGCCCAATTATGATGCCACGGCCCATGCTTCCGGCCGAGGGAAATCCATCGCCACAATCTATGGTGTCCAAAAATGTGCCTTAGAAGAGTGCCGAGTTGGCGCACCGCTTGGCTGACTGCGCATAGGTCATCAAGTGCGCATGCGAGGCGTGCAGTAGATGGTGCCTTAACAGTGACCTAGAAGCGTAAATCCGGCGCACCGCTTGGCTGACTGCGCGTGGATGCTGGTCATTAGGCGTGCGTGCGAGGCGTACGCCTCGTAGTCCTCCATGAGCAGGCGGCCCGCCTCCTCGTTCAGCGCCGACTCTGGGAATGGCTCGATAAGCAGGCAGCGGATGACCACCAGCACGTGGCGCAGCCCCATGTCCTCCGTCCAGTCCTTTTTGAGGACGTTGACGCAGATTTCGCCGCCCTTGGATACGTTCGGGTGGAAGATCTTCGTCGTGAAGAAGCCTGCGGTAGAGGAAACAGGGGAATCTCGAAACAGGATGCACATAATGCAGCTGGGAGACCGGTACATCCGGTCTCATGTGGTGCAGTGAGGACAGCATTGAGGCAGCCACTTGGCAGCGGGGTCATGGCTTCCAATAAGCACAGGCCGCCTGAGGCCGAGGCCGCGGGACTCACCCTTGGGGGGCGCTGTGGGGAAGTCCTCGCCGAGCATCAGCTTCATGCGGAAGACACCGCCCTCATACGGCGTGCCAGCTGCGAAACAAGCAAGCACAAGCGTCACAGCGCTGCACTTATGTGACATGGCAGCACGGCAACGGGCAGGGCTGCATGAAAGTTCAGAATCAAGGGGGCTGTTTGCCGACTGCACCCTTAGACCGACAGTTCACCTGGACCCTCTAGCTCTGCCTGGATGTCTGTGAGGTTGTCCTCGTTCGCGAGGACCTGTGACATGACAACACACTATGACCTGGCCAGCACAGCATTATTGGTCACTGCTTCTGAGGTTGCACAAGCAAAATGCGCGGCGCATTAGGCACCGCTAGTGGTGCGGCATGCGCACACACCTTAATGCCTTCGCATGGCTGCTTTGTCAGCTCCCGCAGCTCCTTAGCCAGCCGGCTCATGACCGCCGTCCCCACGGCCGACATGCTGTGGGTGCTGCACACAAGCACAGGGTGGTCAGCAAGGGCAGCACGGCGCGCCTGGAGGTGGCATAACTTGCCACATCCATCTGCACATGGCTGCATGTGGCTGTGCAGAATTGAGTGCTGTGAGCTACGGTACTGGCTGACGAGTCAGCTGCGGGCTGCAGTCCCGCAGTCCCAGGGGCAAGAAGAGCAACTCGTGCCCAGGCAACACAGCTGAGTCGCGAATGCTCTCACGCAGCAGTTCTGCACTGTGGTGGCTTCAGGGGACTTCGGCTAAGAGTACATACACAGGTGTGCGACAGGCGCCTCAGCAACGGCCACAAAGCACTTCCAACCCGTCCAAGGAGTTTAGCTACAGAAGCAGAGAGCTCACCGGCTGGCTCGCAACGACCAATGTCGGCCCAGCAATGCCTTGCAGTATCTGGAAGCACTTCGGCTGAATGCCTCCGCGAAGCACGCAATCAAAGGCGTTGGAGCTGTCGGAAATGTCGCCAGCAGTGCAAGAGCCTGAATCAACTGCGTTCGCAGCTTGCCGGTGCACAGCTGGCAAGCGATCAATGCTTCGCAACGAACAAGCGCGAGAGTAAATGCAAGCGGCGATTGCGGCTAGAAGCGGCAGGGCGGGTTGGCAAGACGTTCGCGACCTCGACAGACATGTCTTTAATAACCCTTTCCTTTTTTTCACCTCAGCGACCCGTGTCAATCGCCTGTTTGCGTGTTCTGTTTCGGACTGCAGCGGACAGCAGCAGTCCAGGCTTTCCAACAGTTTGCAACACTAATCAGCACATACTCAGCATGGCGCAGGCGATGCACCTGCCGTCCTGCCAGCTGCCTAGGCTCAACAGGTCAGCCGGCTGCAGCACCAGCAGAGCCGCCCAGTCACAGCCCCTGTGCAGGCCAGCGCTCAGACAGCCGCAGCATGCACGGCAGTCGCGGCACAGGACTGCAGCGGCGCCCATCGTCGCAGGACAGCCACAGGCGCCACCCCAAATGGCCCCGAGGTGAGGATGCAGGCTGCCCTGTCGACAATGCATCTCGCGCAAGACTGCCTGCGCCGTACAGGCTGTGGATGTTCTTAACAGTGCGAGCCACGAATGCAAGGTTGTGATTCGAGCCATGGTCACTCGTGTAGAATGGAGAGAAACATCGGGCGTTGCCGCCGCGCGCTGTGCGTCAATCCGCATCTCCACTACATCACGCATGTTTTATGTGCACGTTCGCAGGACGCAGGATATGGCGGGAGACCCCTTCGGTCTGCTGCTGCGGCAGCGCATCGTTTTCTTGGGCGGCGAGGTGAGCTGAGCACGCCGCGTCGGACGCGGCAGTCTGTGAAGAGAAGCAGAATGCACCATATCTCGCGCCGTGCATGAGAGCAGCGTGGCGGACTGCACTCCTGATGTTGGTGACGACGCCTCTCCACGCAGACACTTGACGTTCTCATTCACTTTCCACTGTAGGTGAACGATTTTTCGGCAGATGCCGTCATCAGCCAGCTGCTCCTCCTTGATTCGCAGGCGCCCAACAGGGTACGCGGCAGCATATGTGCTGCTTCCCAGCTGCACAAATGAGTCTTGTGAATCATTGCAGACACTGAAACTCGGCAGTGTTCTGTCCCTGGCTCTGAGAGTGGCGCACATCTCCTGCAGGACATAAAGCTGTTCATCAACTCCCCGGGCGGCTCCGTGACGGCAGGCATGGGCATCTACGATGCCATGATGGTAAGTCTTCAGACATTTCATGGCTTTTATTCATCAGAGTATCTCCCGAGTCACTGGCTCATGCAAACATACAAAGGCTGCGATGTGCGCAACTGTGTGTTCACTCCCCTCACCTGGATGCTTACGAAAAGCGCCATGTGTGCTTGCAGATGTGCCGGTGCGACGTGCAGACCTACTGCTTCGGTCTGGCCGCGTCGATGGGCGCGTTCCTGCTGGGCGCGGGCACAAAGGGCAAGCGGTATTCCATGCCCAATGCCCGCATCATGATCCACCAGCCGCTCGGCGGTGCCTCAGGCCAGGCAAGTGCTTTTCGAGTTCCGAGAGATATCGACAGTGGCAATGCAGCCTTTTACATTGGTCGTGTGAACCTTAAGGTGGCAAGGAGGCAGTCAATGGCGCATCTGCGGCCTGTTTGCTTGTGCGGCCGCTGAGCCGTATCGCTTGTTCATGCCGCAGGCAGTGGACATTGAGATCCAGGCGCGGGAGATCATATACCACAAGAACAACCTGAACAAGATCATGGCCAACTACACCGGGCAGCCCTTTGAGAAGGTCAGTCATTTGTCGATCTTCGACAACCGCCATTGTCGCATTCTTACATGCTGATCGAAATGTGGGTGCCGCGGAGCATCATTACATGTAACACACTATGCACAACACCAAGTTCGCCGATTTATGATTTCTGAGCCAGCTGTTGTGTTGTGTTGCAGCTGGAGGAGGACACTGACCGGGACAGGTACATGTCGCCGCTGGAGTCGAAGCAGTATGGCCTCATCGACCACGTCATTGGTGGCGACGACGCTGGCTTCAAGTTCACGGTGCGCTGCCCGCAAATGTTGGAAGAGTGTTGTGCCGAGCACGCATGTCGCCAGGCCTGGATGGCAGTCGACTGGGCATCACTCCACTGATGGACTTTCTCAAAGTTCTGTCAGGTGCGTATGCTGACAGGGGTTGCTCCTGATCTGCTGCAGGGCAGCACACGTGATTTTCCCAAGACCAAGGAGGAATACGTGAACTGGTACGACTTATGCCTCCTGTCTTCACATCTGAGGGGCATCACCACTTTCACCTTGTTGTCCAGCCGCTCAAACTCGCTGCAGCATGCACCCATCGTTGAAAGCTCCTCTTGAAGCCTGCGCAACACTGCACTGCAGGGGCGACTTCGACGATGATGATGGCAGCAGGACCGCACGGTTCATGGGTGCGGTCTTTCAACACCCCACACACTGCGGTCCCTGTCGTCGGGCTCATGGGTGATCAGGTTCTCAGGACCTTGATCGGTGTGTTTTCGATGCCGCAGGGAAGCCGCTCGAACCCCACACCGAGGGCCTTACACCTGACACCCGTCCAGCGGAGGACAAGCAGGAGTAGGCATGGCTGATTTGCTGCGCCGGGCGTGCCGGAAGGGGACCAAGGATGCTGCAGCACTACGGGAAAGAGCGGCGTGTGCGAGCTTAATCGTTTGGGATGAAGCTGCTTTGTGTGTCGTTTTCCCGCCGTCTGAGGCATGTTTGTGGAACGTTGCAGGCACGCATCAGGAATGCAAGGCCTTCGATGTGTGCCGGTTCAAACCGCTGTAACTTTATTGCCAAAGCCCTCAACAGTACCAATACTAGCTCCGGTGTCGGAGCAGTCACCGAGATAACTGTCGGAAGGCTGCTTACTGCCGGATCAAATCGCATTCACACCTCGAGGCAAAATACGTGACTCCTGTCCTTTCATCGAAGTACCGCGCATTCGAAGCCAGACGACCACGCCATGGCGTCGGCGTTCGCTACGCACTGCATGTACAGTCGCATGGCGGTCTGCACCGGCCGAGACAACGCTTTGATGCGCCAGATGCAGCCCTGCAGATCGCAGGTACATTGCCAACATACTCAAGCCGCTCTACCGCAAGTCAACACACTCATCGTGCGCAGGATGAGACCGTTCTGCACTGACACGTCGGCCTGTTCCAATACATGCTGAGTTCTCATGATCGCAGCCGGCAACTCACCGCCAGCGGCTGGAGCCTGTCTGCGTGCACACCCCGATCCGCCCAGAAGCGCCTGTTGCGCGAACAGGTAAACACGGCCCGGATGAGTGTCGGATGGATGTCCTGTCGCGCTGCTGCGGCGTAGGATGTAGTCGAGCACATGCAGAGCTACTCGGCCGCCTGACTTCAAGCATTCAAGCTTCCTTGTATCTGGATTCAATCGATCGCCAGTGCATCGAAACCGTGCAGAGACGGCAGCGCCGCGGCCTGCGCCGGCCAGCGGCGACCTCATTTCGCATGAGGCTGTGAAGGCGCTGGAGGTGCGACAGCATGCCAGCATGGGCAGCCGCAGAGCCAAGCCGCGCGTTCAGTCCATATCCATCCGGTTCCCGTGATTTAGTGGCGGCTCATTGTACAAATGCGCCATCATCACCTACCATCATGATTTGTATACACGGCATGCTCCAGGTCCAGCTGGACAATGGCGCCTCGATTGCTGCGCTGCGTCGCTTCGACCGCAATCTGCGGGCGCTGACGCTGGAGAACTGGGGTGCGGCGTCGCCAGCACATGCGTATAGCATACGCCAGCACATGCGTATAGCATACGCCATGATGCACATGCAAACTCATGCTTCGAGACTTCTATCGCTTCACAAAGAGGCAAGCTTCACCTGCAAGAGGCCCTGCAAATGTGCATATACCTCAACGCTGAACTGTGACACGATGCAGAGGCGAAGCTGCGGCCGGTGCTGAACGAGCTGGCGTACAACCTGGAGTCCTTCAACCCCGCCTTCACCGCCGTGCTGCTGAAGGTGCGGCGGCTTGTGCAGCCAGCATGCTAGCGTGTGCTCTTCAACAGCGCATTGCTTTTGCCTGCTCACGGCAGACTTGCGGTGCCTCAGTCTCCAGAGCAGGAGGAGTTCGAATCAGCCATGTCCAAAGGTGTGGGCGTTTCACATCACTTAACAGGTGCAGAGCAGCATCGGGCACAGCGACTACGTGCGGCGGGACACGGCGTTGGCGGCTCTGATCCAGCCCCTCGCCGGCGAGTACGGCATGCACAACGACCAGCTCCAGGGTGTGCCGCCCGCCCCCGCATGCGCGGCTGCCCTTGCTGAGCAAAAAGTAGCAGCCCACGGTTTGGCGGAGGACTACAGATACCTTTGTCAGAGGCAGTCACGCTGGCGAACGGCAATATATGCGCTTGCTGTTGTCAAATGCCTGCTGTTTTGGCACCGACGTCACATCTCCCCTCGCTCAAGATGCAAGCACGATTCGTCACCTTGTGTAGCTTCTGCAGGCGCCACGCGCAGGCAGCTGTTCTCGTTTGGTGCGAGACGGTGATGGAGGCGCTCAACACCCCAGAAGTTCTCCTGCCACCTCATGTTGTTGTTACTGCGACTGCAGGCGCCACGCACTGGCAGCTGTTCCCGGACTGGTACGCGGCGCTGCTGGGGGAGCCGCTGGAGGTGCTCTGTTGATCCGCCCTAAAGCCCACTGCTCGGCCATTCCACATTCCTGAACATCTTTCTGTTTCCCGCAGGCGCCACGCACAGGCAGCTGTTCTCAGACTGGTACGGGGCGCTGATGGGGGAGCCGCTGGAGGTGGTCATGGGCGAGGGCGTGGCGCCGGTCGCCAGCCAGACGCTGTTCCAGCAGATGATGCGCGACATCATGGCCGGCGGCCAGGCCTCCAACCCCACCGAGCAGGTGCCGCGGCAGTCAGACCCTGCAAACTGACATGAACAAAACAAGCAGAAACACACATGTTCTGCGTCATCAGGGCTAGCGGTCAGAAGACCAACCCCACCGAGCAGCTCCTGCCACGGATTTCCTTCAGGGACTGCCTGATCCCATTATGTGCCGCTGGAGCTCAACGTCGCCACGCCAGCTGTGGACGGACATCTCGCCGCTCCTGGCAGGCCTGCACAAGAGCAAAGGATGTGCGGGGCCTCGGCAGCACAAGCGTGGAGGTGTCGAATGCAATCCACCTCCACTCTGAGGCTGGTTGCCCCCGCACACCCTTTGCGGTTGCGTCATGCTCAGCAGCGCACCAGGAGCCCCCCATCCTGGCCTCCAGAAGCTTCACTTGCTGTGTGCCGCAGGCGACGCAGTGGGGGTACAGCCTGGCCATCAAATAGCAGCACTTTCATACTCACAGTATTCAAATGCATCACAAACGCTCTGGACTGCTGCCCTGCAGGCGGGCTACACGCAGGGCTACCATCTGGCCCCGTCATTTCAGCAGCAAGTGAACGTCCACACCGTGCCTCATCATTTACGAGATCCGAAACCACATGTCCGCAGGCGTGCTATGCGATGGGCTACAACCTGGCGATCGAGTACATGGCGGACTATGAGAAGACGTGGATGCTGGCCGCCTTCCGGGACCTCAACAAGCGCGTGCTCGCGCCCAATGGCCGCGCCCTCACCGAGTGGCTGTTCCTCGAGGTGCGCCCCAGATGCACTCCAGATGGACCCACATTCCGCGTCGAGTACCTACTGGCACCGGCGTCAGCACGCTGAACTCTGCGAAGCACGACTAGCATATGGAGGGCGCCTCCGCTGTGCAGGGCCATGGCAAGCCGCGCTGGGGCACTGCGTGGTGACCCAACATCCCAGCCTCATTCAATCCGGCATTTGCACAGGTGCATGCAGAGGGAGACTTTGCCGAGGCGGAGCACGCTGCACTGGGGCACCACGCAGTGACGAACTTTGTGCCGGCGGCCGCGGAGCCGCTCCTGCGCTGTGCGATGCTTGACCACGACCGCGACTTTGCCGTCTTCTACAACACCCTGGCCGACATGCTGGAGTGAATGGAGCTGCGAGCTCTGAATCCTAAACAATGACCGCGCAGCGGGTGCGGGCAAGCCTGGGCCAAGACGCAGCGGACTTGACGCCTGAGTATGATGGACCTCTTGAGTAGCCAGTCGTGTCAGTGCTGCGTCAGGTCTGCGTGCGCGGTACCTAGGTGGTGTATTTAAAGATGACCCTGGCTTGCCAATAACTTTCCTGAATTTGCAGACGCAATTGCTTGCAATGTTTGTTTGTAACACCAACCGGTGGCCAAAAAATGCAAGCTACGAATGTGGTCTTGTCATGAATATCTTGTGCAGTCTCTGCGGCTGACACGACCTTCTGGGAAAAGCGACTGCGTCCACAGGCCTAAGGCTGAACATGCTTGCTGAAGCTACAAATCAAGGCAGAAAAGATAGTCAGAGGTGGGATCATGCATTGACCGACGTCAAGAATAACAAGACCTGACAACTGCCTTCCGGCTGTCTGCAATACAATTGACCAACGCTGAATCACAATGGCGGCAGATTGCCCGTCACAGCTCGGTGCGGTGCGCCATTTCGTCCTCTGCCGTCTCCGCCGCGGTGCTGCCGGCGCGGCGCGGCGACATGCTGCCGCTGCGGCGCGGCGGCGCGGCGCCGTTCTGCGCCTTCGGGCTCTCTTTGTGCACCCCGTTGGTGGCTGCTGCGGCGGCGTCGCCAGCGAAGTGCCGCAGGTTGCGGGCGTCCTCCGGGAAGCGCACTGGCGAGACAGGCCGCGCGTCCGGCACCTGTGGCATGGCCACTTTTGTCGTTTGCGGCAGCTGGCACATCAGAGAGGTGGCAAGCCACTTCCACTTATGGATCTCCGTAATGAATCAGTCGGATTGAGGGTGTGCAGGTTCCAAGAGGGAGTGCGCGCAGCAGCAACATCAGGGGGTCAGCTGAGCGATCGTAGCGATGGATGGCGCTCGCGCTCACCTGGGGGACCTTGCTGCGCAGGTAGGGCTGGCAAATCTGCAGCATGTGGCTCAGGAAATCCTGCGGCTGATCTAGGAACGCATAGTGCCCCGCCTCCTGCAGCGCGAGGGTCAAAACATATCATCTAGCGGGAGCCCGGAGCCATACAGTGCTTCATAGCACAAGCCCGGCGCCTGCTGCCCTGCGCGCCTGCATTGGCGGCATTGGCGACATCTTCGCGATCTGGCGTCATACATCAGAGATGGAAGATATTCGTGAAGCAATGCTGGAAGAGAAACCATGATTGCAGCACGTCTGAGTACGAGTGACATGAGAGGCACACGTTGATGGTGATGACCTGCTGGTCCCGCGGCCCGGAGGGCGGCCGCCGCTGCGCCATGCCCTCGCAGGCGCGCCTCGCGCCGGCCGGGTCCATCCAGTCGTTGGAGCCGTAGATGAAGGTGACGGGCACCTGCGCGATGAGGGGTGGTCTGTCGGAGGGCGCAAAGATGAAGAGGGCGGAAGTTCCATTAGCGGTCCCATGCGCCTCCCCAGGGGGTGGTTGCCGCTGACCATTCGGGCTGCAGCCGCTGGCGCAGCCCGCGGCTCCCGCCGACAGGCAGCCTGCTTGCGTCTGCAATTTGAAGGCGGCCCTTCATGCTTGTGCCGCTGCCGGCAGGCAAACGGACCAGCCAGAGGCCCCTGCCCCAGCGCCCCCAGGGGATGGCAAGTCGGGGCATCACGCCCATGGGCAGCTTGTGCAAGCAGCATGTAGACAGCAAGTAGGATGCAGCAGCGGGCACATCAATGTCCTGGACGGCCGCCTCCAGGGCTCCTCATCGCCCCAGCATGCGGCAGCAACGGACAGGGTCTCGAATACCTCAGGATCTCGAACAACTCGACTGACTCCATACACGGCAGGGGACCAGCAGCAACAGCAGCGCACCTTGATATCCCTGAGGTTCTCCTCCGAGGTCTCCCCGCCCCCAGGCGTAGGGCCCCAGGATGCGGCAGCGCATGCTCGCCCAAACAACGCCTTGGTACTGGAACTACAATCTGATTGATTAACACTCCTTTTGTCGCAGTTACCTTGATGTCTTTCAGGTCCTCCTCCAGGGCTTCCCGCGCCCAGGCGAAGGGCCCCAGGATGTGGCGCAGCGCGTGCTCGCCGCTGCCGCGCGCCGCCGTGATGTGATAGAAGTACTGCTCAAAGGCCGCCGTCTCGCGATCCGACAGGCCCATGCCGTCCCGGAACCTGTCGGAACATGGAAACCCTTGAGCGCTTTCCGAGTCCTTTCATCAGCAGCAGCTGCTGCATGGCCACTGAGCCACGGGTGGGTGGCGCTGCAGTTGGATGAAGGGAGCGCAAGACGCAGAGAGTGCCGGCGTGCGATGCAGTGGGGCGTCATGGTGCGCGAGCAAGGGCGTCAGCGAGCGCACACATCACGGATTGACACCTCCCGAGGTTCAGGTTTTGCGGCGCACCTGTTTCTGACGTAGCGCTGGATGAGGCCGGCGCCATAAGGCCCCATTGTGCGGATCACGCCGCCGGGCGTGATGCCCAGCTCCCAGGCCACATTGAAGGTGCGGAAGACGGCGCCCGCCAGGCTGAAGCGGTTTTTGAACCGCGCCGGTGGCTCCCAGTCATTCGGCAGGTTTGTCTGCAGGCGTGGGAAGACGGCAGGTTGCCGCTGCTGAGTGTGTTCCCGCTTGAGTAGCTTGAGAAGCCGGGGAATGCAGGGTGCAGCAACGCAAGAGTTCGCGGTTGCCGCACAAGTGTCCCACCCTCCACAGCATGCTGCGTCTTCACAGCTCTCAACACCACAAGAACTAAACTCACCACGCCGGCGGGGCAGACGAGGACCAGGTGCTGCACGTGCTCCGGGTGGCGCAGCGCGTAGCGCGCCGATAGGTAGCCACCCTGCATAGGAAAAGGCTGACGCTAGGAGCCTCGTCTCTGAGTGGGCTGGTTTCTCACTCTGCTGCTTTTGACTCTGCTGGTTTTGACTCGGTCAGTACATGCCAAAGGCACATCGTGCACCATGCATTGGCACTGCTGCGCGCGTCGTTTTCGTCGCCCTAGCGCATCCAATTCTCACCATGCTGTGGCCCACGAGCACCATCTTATCGATGCCCATTTTGTCACGCCACGCCGCCAGCGAGTCCAGGAAGAAGGCCTCAGCGTCGAGGCGGTTCCGCGCTGTGAAGGGCGGCCGCCCTGCAGGAGGGATCAAGACAGATTCAGCGCTTGGCTAGCTGATGTGCAGGAACCTGCGAGACGCTGCACTACGCGGCAGCCTCCAACAGCCTGGAGCATCCAGAGCGGTCATCATTACAGGCGGCCTGAGGATGGTTGTGAGGCACGCACCTGACATGCCGGTGCCCAGCAGGTCGACCGCGTGCACGCGGAACTTGTCCGCCAGCGCCCCCAGATTGCGGAAGAAGAAGCCCAGCCCCGCGCCGTAGCCTGCAGCAAGGTGAGTTCAAATGTGTGAATCAGAAAAGAGATTTTGCACACTGCGATAGTGCCGCCGCGCTAGGGTGCAGCGAAGGAAGCACAGCAAGGCACCATAGCCTGGGGTAGGGCAGCGTCACAATTCGTGCGCAGAATCACATTGCAGACGAGCTTCTGCTGAGTCCATCAGCAAGACACGTCGGCACCACAATGCAAGGCGGCACTTTCCTCGTGGTCATGGTCGCGGACAATCACCTGGGATCATGACGAGGGCGGGCCCATCGGCGGGGCCCGCTACCACGGTATTCATGAACTCGTCCTTCCGCAGGCCCACCGGCACGTCCGCCGCCTCCAGTTTCACGCTGCGGCACCGTATTGGCATTGAAAGCTTGTGCCGCATCTGCACAGGTTGGACTACAGTCAAGAAGGCAGAACATACCGACTACATGCTTGCATCGGTGGTCACGCACCCGGTGAGGGACAGCAGTTTTGTCTCTGCAGTGACCGCTTCCTCACGGCTGGTTTGGCGCCAGCGGGTGTAGCGCCGGTACCTGCATGTGCAGGAGCCGCAGGGTTTGCAAAGCGTTCAGGCTGCATCTGCATTGACAAGCTTGTCCAACGGGCGCTATGGAAGGTGCGTACCACGGAGGGTGATGCGATCCAGCGGCAGCGGTAGATGCCGCTGGATCGGGATCTACCGCTGCCGCTGAAGCTGATGGTTGAGGCGCCTGCGCCATTCTAAAGCCCTGCAGCCTGAGCGTCAGGCGCCTTACCAGCGCCACGGTTGCTGGTAGTTGTCGTTGCTGTCGCAGCAAGCCTTCAGAGGGACACGTACACGAGATTTTGCTGCTTCTCACTCACAAATCGACATCCGAACGGTACATTGCGTGGCAGAAAAGTTGTCGGTGCTTGTTACCGAGCAAATCAAAGATGGCACACGGGTGACAAGTGAATGTCAGCAGACGCAATGTCATAAGCACAGTGCAAATGGTGTTCCGGGCGGGGACAGGGCTTCACAAATCACAAGAGCCAACATAGGGTTACGTGCTTATGATGAGTCGATTAGTCAGCAGCGCCTCGGCAGCTGGCCTCGGAGCAATACACCCAGCGGATCGGGTTTCGATCTGAACACCCTAAAACGGAGAAGAGTGGATTAATGTGAGTGCTTGTAATCCTTCAGACTGCTGAAATATGACCGAGGAGCTTAATGACGTCGCGCCAGACACGCTGTCAGGATTCAAACTGTCAGAAGTCTTAAATGACGGCGCGGACCAAAAGACAATCACGGTCCTCGGCAGGTGAGTGGACTGATGTGTGTATGTGTAATCAAGCTCTAGAGAAATTCATTCTGAGAGTTTCATGCTTCCTTGCCGCCAAGCAAGCTGTTCTAAGACTCGTACCAGTACATTCCATGTGGCCGCTCCGCAGCTTTGACGGCAAGCCTGGGCAGGCAATCATCTCGCTGGCGCGGCGGCAGTTTGAGAAAGATGGGCTGCAAAAGCTGATGGAGGGCGTCAGGTTTGAGGAGACGCAATTTCAGAACGATGTGTACAGCAAGGTGAGCCGCAGCCGCTGCCGCTGCCGCTGCCGGCACCGCCGTGCGCAATTGGTGTACGCCGCTCCTTTGGCGTGGCTCGAGCGCGTCGGTATACGTTCAAATCCTCAAATCCTCTGAAGTGCAGTACACAGCGTCGGTGCCGGTGGAGTGGGGGCGGATCAATGTGGACATGACATATCCAGCCACCGAGAAGCACATTCGCAAGGCCCGGAAACAGGAGTTCTTCATGGTGCGCCTCCCATTGCCCTGCCAAGCTTGTCGTTCATCGCAGCAGCCACGCCTGCAGGAGAAGGAGCAATCAGCGGATCGAGCGCAGGCAGTGAGCTGGCCGCTGCACCGTCCTTGCTGCTTTCTACTGATGTATCGGACCGCGCTTCTACACTGCTCCAGATATCTCAGCACAGTTGATCCAGGCTGATCATCCAAGCTACAAGGATCCGCACATTGGGGTTGCAGGTGCGGGAGACGCCGGAGATGTACCGGGAGGTGACGCGGCCCTACATCGAGTCGATCCCGACGTCACACATCCAGTGGGTCTTCAACATCCTCGACAAAAAGGCGAGCAGAATGCGCTGTCGAGCCTCCTGGCTGCTTTGAGGCTCAGGTCACTTCATTCCACGCCGCTATGCCTGTTGCGCATGGATACACGGACGATTCGACGTTCCGCACTCGGCTTACTCAATGAGGCTACTGCACCCAGGCGGAAGCAGAGCGGCTGCTGTTCGAGGATGCGGATCCTGAGACGGGCTTCATGCTGCACCCCGACCTGAAGTGGGACCAGGTGCGATGCACTGTCCTGCTGTCGCTGCATTCCTGTGTGTTCTCCAAAGTAGTTGCTTGTGCACCTGCTGTTGCGCCTCTGCCTTGCTGTCAAATCGATCGCATTCTGGTGCACGTTTTGTTGCCAGGTCAACCGGAATATGAAACCAGAATCCGGTTTTCAAAGCGCAGGCGCAGAAGGAGAGCCTGTACTGCGTGGCCATCAGCCACAAGTGCGCTTGCCCGCGCTTGCTTGTTCTTCTGCGCAGCTGTGCTGTGATTGCGCACTGCAAAGCCCTTGAAAGGTTGCTCCCCCTGAGCGTGCTGCCTGCCCCTGACGGATTATAAGCTTCTTACGATGTTGCAGCCGGGAGGTGCGGTCGCTGCGGGATCTGACGGCACAGCACCTGCCGCTGCTGCGCAACATCCGCGATAAAGCGAGTGCGGTGAGTCACTGCGCCCTGTGGGACTTGACGTTGCAATGCTTGGCGAAGCAGCGCTGTGGCCGAGTGGCATACAGCCGAAAAGGCACATCTAGCGCTGTGCTGACGCGTCACAGCCTGCGTCAGCCGGGCAAGTGCAAAGAGCGCATTCCCTTGCTCATTTGTGAGCGCAGTGAGCTGTCAAGCAGTGGAAATGGCATAATCGGAGCTGCAAGCCGCAGGTGTACAGAGCCTGTCTCCTCAATATGCAACACGGATGCGCCATTTTCCTGAAGTAGTCTCCGCTTCCTGCAGGCGATTTCGGCAAAGTTTGCGGTCGACCAGGACCGGCTGCGCTTCTTCGTGCACTACCCGCCCTCATACTATCACTTCCACGTCCACATCGTGCATGTGGCGCTGTCGACGCCGGGCGCGATCATCGGCACAGGCAAGTCGATTGCCCTACTGGCTGCGCTTCTGTGCATCTCGTGGTTGTGCTGGCTGCTGCCACACCATCTCTGTCACGATACGTGCTGTCACAACACGTGAGTGCGGTCTGCGGGGATGTGCATGTCGTTGACCGGGGGTGCATGCGACCTGGACTGACAGCATTTATGAATTCTTGTCCTGCAGCTCACCTGCTGGACGACATCATAGGTGACTGGTGCCGGGAACACACATGCATGACCAGGCCTGCGTGGGCGACAACTGCTTTCTCTCTGTGTGTGGCGCCTCGCAAAGATGAAATTGATCGTTGGAGCAAGTCACACTGCGACACAATTATGCTGCCTGCAGAGAATCTAGCGGCGGCGGGCGGAGACCACTATCAGAAGCGCACACTGACCTACAGCTTGGTGCGTCTCGTGCTTGAATGGACACGCTTAAATGTGTGGATTCGGAACTTGTGCTTGAAAAACCAGGTAGGTAGTTTGGTGAGGCATCATACGGCGCCGAGGTGGGTGCGTGTGCTGCGCAGGGGGGCAATGACGCACTCATGGAGCGTCTGAGGAAGCGCAAGGCGTCAGAGCAGCTTGTTGATGCAGAGTAGCCTCGTGATCATGTCACGTCGACAGAACAGCAAGTTGATTCAGGGTAGCCTATCGTGTGATGTCATATGTCATGGCTAGGAGCCTGGTGGAAGTAGGTAGTTGGTCTTTGGCAGAGACGAACTCGTGTGGTTACAACTCGCATGCCATCATCCGTGCATGATTGGCATTATCACCCAATTTCAATTCTCTTTGGCGGCTCCTGAGATTTTTCAAAAGCAACTGCCCACTTTCAGCGCAGCGCTGTGCGCCATGCTGCCTCGGCTTGGGCACACTGCCTCTCGGTATGATAGACACAGCATGGCGCAGTAACGCCGCTGCCACAAACGACGCCTAGCTGAAGGGGGCCTGCGTTGGCAAGTACGACCCTCAGCAGCCACTCGAGCAGATCCACGTCGCCGC
>JAABUM010002236.1_pt1 | contig 26486 bp, 29 predicted proteins | sample 5559161 | NCBI WGS metagenome assembly JAABUM01 (sample SAMN10711868, study PRJNA513369) | rock metagenome | isolation source: Antarctica rocks | place: Antarctica: Victoria Land, Siegfried Peak nord
CGTTTAGTCGGGGCGGTTGTAGCTGCGGACGCTGCCGCCGCTGACGCCGTTGAAGATTTCGCGTGCCTGCTGCTCCTGCTGGGCGGAGTCCGCATGCACGGTCAGCAGGATACTCCCCGCCTTGACGTGTCCCTCATACTCTCGTGCGTCGGTCTCATCCACCCCTTGCGCGGTGAGTGCGCCGACGAGGCCACCGGCGACCGCGCCGATCCCTGCCCCGGCCAGGGTCGAGATGATGATGCCGGTGCCCACGATCGGCCCGATGCCCGGAATCACCAGCGCGCTGATGCCGACCAGGAAACCCGCGAGCCCACCAAGTACGCCGCCGGTCACCGCGCCGGAGGCCGCACCCTCGCCCGCCATATCGGTGCTCTCGGCCATCTGCTGCACATCGCGCTTGTCCTGCGCCACTACGGAGACCTGCGCAGGGGTGAAGCCACGATCTTTAAGGCCATTAAGCGCCTGCTCGGCATGCTTCGGGCCGTCGAAGACCCCGACAACCGTATGCCGTGTATTCGTCTGAGTGGATGTTGTGACCATGCTTTTCCCTCCAATGAGTGGGTAGCTACTGTCGTGCGGCCTCGAAGCCAGCACGGATACGCCGCCGCAAGGTCTCCCAGCCGTCGCCCTGCTGGGCGGTCGCGCTGTATTCCTGCTGCAACTCCGGTTCTACCGCCGTGAAATCCTGGCCCGCGTAGCGCGGGTCGCTCCCCGCATAGAATCCGGCGCGGTACTGCGGCTCGGCCTCGGTGAAACCGTTGACCTTCGTCCCCCCGGCCCCCGACTGCGCGGTGAAGTCACGCTCGAATTGGGAGCGGGCGCGCTGATAGCGCTCCTCGACTTCGATATGTTCACGGCGCACCGTGCCGGTAACATCACGCCGCTCGGTCTGTGTGCCGCGCTGGACCACAACCTCGCGGTTGACCACCGCAGTCTTCTCGAACGTCGGCTCCGAGCCGTGCAGCGGGAACCGCGTAATCTCGGCCCCGGCATCCGCGCCCCATCCGGCGGGGAGCGGTTCCCCCGGCGCGAGGCGGACGAATTCGACCTCCTCGCGCCGGATGGTGACCGGGATCATACGCTCTTCTTCGACAACACGCTTGCGGAGGACTACTTCGCCGATCATGACTTCGCGCGTCCCGACCGTTAAGCGTTCCTCGGCCAGCGGGAGTACCAGGTGGTTCTCCGATGCGGCGCTCTGGGTCTCCCCGAAGTCGGCGCGTGCGAGACGGAGGTGGACGGTGTTGTTCTCGATGCGGTCGATCGCGGCGACGGGAATGGACCACCCCGGTATCTGGAGTTGCGTCCCATCGAAACGCTCGACCAAGCCGAGTTCAATCCCATCGCGGCTCACGACCGGTAGGCCCGGTACGATCTGCTCGTGTCCCGCAGTTGTGCTCATGCCTACGTCACCCTCCGACGAGTTACGCCGCCTTAGCGGCCGCGCGCCTTGTTCCAGCCCTCGCGGACCTCTTCGCGCAACTGCTCCCAGGAGTCGCCGCTGCCGCTCGTGGTGTGCTGGGTGCGCAGATCACTCTCGACCTGCTCGAACTCGCGCCCCTGGTAGCGATCGTCGTGGGCGGCGGTGAAACCGGCACGGTAGTTCGGCTCGGCCTGCTCGAACGCGCGCCCCTTACCGCTGGTGCGGGTCGCGTGCGACTGCTCCAGGCCGGTGCGCGCCTGCTGGTACGCCTGCTCCACGTCCACATGCTGCTTGCGGACGGTGCCGGTGACCTGCTGCTCCTGGGCGATCGTCTCCTTGTTGACGACGACCTCGCCGGTGACGACCGCCTCCTTGGCGACAACCGCTTCCTCGCCGTGCAGCGCCACGCGGATGGTGCCCTCGCTGAAGACATCCTCGCCTTGGCGCAGCGGGCGATCCTTGACATCGACTTCCTCGACGTGGACTTCGTCGCGGCGCAGCGTGACCGGGACCGAGACCTGCTCCTCGGTGACGGTCTTGCGGATCTCAACCTCGCCCAGCTCCGCCTCGCGCTTGCCGACCGACAGCCGCTCCTCGGCCACCGGCACCCGGATCTCGCCCTCGGTCGTGCCGGTGGACGCCATGCCCGTGCCGGTCAGGTAGACGCGGTTCTGGGCGACACGCGCGACCTGAGCGCGGGTGTAATGCTGCCCGTTGACGTGGAAACCGTCGCCGTGGATGCTCTCGACCTTGCCGATGACCTGATCGTTCGCGCCGTAGACCTGCATGCCTTCACGGATGTCCATGGACCGGTCCATTGGTATTCCTCCTCTACATAGTGCTCCGGCTGAACCCTTTTCAGCCACACCAACGTTCAGTAACGCAACATCCTTGCCAAGAGGCTTCGCCGTTCGGATGGGATGTGGCGGGATGCGGGCCAAAAGGAACCCCGCACCGCTACCGTCGCTACGCGCCTGCGGCTTCGCGCTTCAGAGCGCGACCACCCCCGGCCACTGATAACGAGATTGGTCAGTCCCGTTTTGGCGACTTCGTGTCGCGCACTCGGGTGGTTGCCTCGTTTCGCTCCACCTCCACCTGTTGCCTGCGCGTGGTCACCTCGTTCTGCTCCACGTCCACATGCTGCTTGCGGACGGTGCCGGTGACCTGCTGCTCCTGGGCGATCGTCTCCTTGTTGACGACGACCTCGCCGGTGACGAACGCCTCCTTGCCGACGACCGCCTCCTCGCCGCGCAAGGCGACGCGAATGGTCTCTTCCTGGAAGAGCCGCTCCCCGGTCGCCGGTCGCTCCGCTACCGTGTGCTCCTCGACGTGGACCTCCTCGTGCGTCAGCGTGACGGGGATGGTCCGCTGCTCCTCGGTGACGGTCTTGCGGATCTCGATCTCGCCCAGCTCGACCTCGTGCGTGCCGACCGACAGCCGCTCCTCGGCCACCGGCACCCGGATCTCGCGCTCATCGCGGTCTTCCACCGTGCCGGTGCCACGCACATAGACGCGGTTCTGAGCCACCCGCGCGACCATCTCGCGGGTGTAGTGGTAACCGGCGACATCGAAACCGTCCCCCTGGAGGCGCTCGATGGTGCCCAGGAGTTGATCGCCCGCGCCGTAAACCTGCATCCCCTCACGAATGTTGCTGGTGCCTGTCATGGTTCGCTCCTTTCGTCGCGCGTATTCCGTGCGCGCGATCTGTATGGTGTCCCTCGCGGCCTATGTCGAACGCGCATGCCCCGACCGTAGGCCGCAGCACGCGGCTCCTACGCGCCGCGCGCATTGCTCCCCGCGCCGCTCAGCCCGCTTTCGGACGGCTCACTTTGCGTTCCCGCTCCTCGGGCGTCGCCACCGTCGTGTCGACGGCGGTCGCTGCGGTCGCCTGGGCCGCCTCGGCAGCCCCCGTGACCGCCTGCTTGGCCTCCTGGGCTGTGGCGCGCGCCTGTGTGCGACCGTCCGCCGCCGCCGCCTTGACTTCGGGGCTCGCCTGCGGCGGCGCGTCCCGGGCGGTGTCCTGCGCCGCGCCGGTCCGCTCCTGAATCTTCTCCTTGGCGGTCTGGACACCCTGCGTGGCGCTTTCCTGCAAGTCGGTCGCGTTGCGGCGCACGAACTCGCGTGTCTGCTCACCGGCTTGCGGCGCGTAGAGCAGTGCGGCACCCGCGCCCACGATCGCGCCGAGCAAGAAGGGCCTGAGCCCTCCCAGCGGCCCGCCGCGCCGCCGCGCCAGTTGCTCCAGGCGCGCGGTCACCTTGTCCAGTTGTTCGGCAGTTTGTTCCGGTCCCTGTGCCATAGGTATGGCCCTCCTTGGCTGATCCATGCGAGATGCGCTTCGCACTTCGTGCGCTGTGGCGGGGACGGTAGGGCCGTCCCCGCCGCGATCGATGATACGGTTTAGCGGACGATCCCCTCGCGGGTGTTGGTGACCTCGGCGCGATCGACGGTGACTTCGCTGCGGGTGCCGAGCAGCCCGCCGAGGGTCGCCGCCGCCGTGCCGAGGCCGAGGCCGAGGAGGGTGGACCAGGCCGCGTTACGCGCGTTGGTCGCCGCCTGCGCCGCCTGCTCCGGGGTGATCTGCTGCGCGTTCTGTTGCGCCTGCCCCGCCGCGCCCTGCGCCGCGTTCTGCACCTGCTGCGGGTTGATGTTCAGGCTCTGGGCGAAGCCGCCGAGCGAGCCGAGGAGCGCGCCGAGCCCGCTGCCCGCGAGCCACAGCAGCAGCGGCACGGCGAGCAGGAAGACCAGCATGCCGTTGAGCGCGCCCCAGCCCTTGCCGAAGACCGCCGCCGTCCGCCCGGCGACCCAGCCGCCGAGGAGGAAGGCCAGCAGCGCCGAGATCCCCGCCCACAGGCCGGAGCCGAGGCCGAGCCCGCTCGGCACGCCGCGCTGCGCGACCGCGTTGCCCGCGTCCACCGAGGTCAGCCCCACCGCCAGCCCGAGCACGCCCAGGGTGATCAGCATCGTCAGCGCCGTCAGCAGGCCCGCGAAGACGGCCGGCCAGCGCACCCGGTCGTGGTCGAGCGCGTAGCTCTCCGGGATGTCCAGCTCGCGCTCGCCCCCCATCGGGCGGACAGGCTGGACTGGCTGTTGTCGCATCGGTGTCCCCTCCTGCGGCGTCGCGCGCCGCGTCGTCTCCTCGTGGACCACGTTCACCGGCGGGGCGACCGTGTAGCGCTCGGTCGTCGTCCCGCGCACCTCGCCGCCGCGATCCTCCATGTCCTCGGCGCGGACGGTATCGATCCGCTCGACGTCCTTGTCATTCCGGCGCTCGTTGTTGTTGTTCCCGCGCGACATCTGGTCCTACCTCCTACTGCATATTCCGTTTTCGTGTCGAGCCTGCCTGCGCGCCCGACATCGTCCCCTGGACCGTCTTCTCCTCGACCTCGACGTGCTCTTTACGCACGGTATCGGTGAGGCGGCCTTCCTCGATCACCCGCTCCTTGTCGATAACTACCTCCCCGGTAACGACCACCTCCTTGGCGACAACCGCCTCTTCGCCGTGCAGTGTCACGCGCATCGTCCCCTCGGCGAAGAGATCCGTCCCGGTCGCCGGTCGCTCTGTTACCGTGCGCTCCTGGACATGGACCTCCTCGTGGGTGAGGGTGACGGGGACGGTCCGCTGCTCCTCGGTGACGGTCTTGCGGATCTCGACCGCACCGAGTTCCACCTCGCGCGTGCCGACCGACAGCCGCTCCTCGGCCACCGGCACCCGCAGCGCGCCTTCTTGCGCGGTCGCCAGCTGGCCTGCTTGCGCCGTCGCCGCGCCAGGTCGCTCGATAACGACCGCATCGGGCTCGGCATCGCGCAACGGGGCTCCCCCGTGGGTGGCGACCCCCGCGTTCTCCGCGTCCGCCGTACGGTCATCGAGGGCGTGGAAGGCGTCGCGGGCGAAGTCGCCCCGGAGCGCCGCGTCGGTGCCTTCGCGTAGCTGCACCGCCCCGCCGCCGGCGCTGACGACCGCAGCGATCGGGATGGTCGACTCGCGATCGTCGTGCGCGACGACGACCTGGGTGATCTCCTTCGTCTGCGGGTCGACGATAACGTGCGTCACGCGACCGACCTCCCGCCCCCCCGATAATACGCGCGCATCGCGCTCGATCTTCAACTCGTCCATCGCTTTACCTCCCGCGCGCCCCCTGCGGGGTCGCACATAGCTGGCTGGGCCGCGTCACGAGCGACGCGATCGGTCCTGTGGGTCGCGCTCGACCGTGGTTGTCCTGACCGTTGTCACCTCCTGCTCGGTCGTTGCCGTGGCGGCGGGTTCGAGGATGAAGCTGTCACGCCGCCGACGCCGCGCCAGGAAGAAGAGCAGCAGTCCGAGTAGGGCGAGCAGGAGGAGCAGCGGCAGCAGCCAGCGCAGGAAGCCGGGCTTACTTGTCGCGGCGATCCGCGCGGCGGTGCCGTCCGGATTGGTCGTGACGACGACCGTGTCGCCAGCCTTGATGTCGCCCAGGGCGGCATCCTTGCCGTCGCGGGTGACGATCACGTTCTGCGCGGGCGTGAATGCCCGGTCCTGCCCGTCAACCCGTGCCGACAAGGGGGTGGCCGCGATGCCGTCTTTGGTCGCCTCGCCGGTAAACGTGGCACCGGGGGCGGCACTCGCCCCCACAGTCGCATTGGCAGGGGCCGCGCTGCTGGCCTCGATCCGCGTGGCCACGCCGTCGGCGTTGGCGGTGACGTTGACCCGGTCGCCCGCCTGGAGATCGGCGATGGTGGCGGGCTTGCCGTCCCGAATAACGGTCACGCCCGCTGCCCCCGTGATCGCACGATCCTGGCCATCGGTCGTGCGGACGCCCACGGGCGTCCCGGCCTTGGTCACGGTACCGGAGAAGGTGGCGGGGGCTGCCGTGCTCGGCGCGCCCGCGCCCGCCGGACTGACGTTCACCTCATTCGGCGAGGCTTGCTGGATCTGGTAGCCCTGCGCGTAGGTGCCATAGTCCGCCCCGGCGAGTCCCTTCAGATTGGCGATCGCCTGGGTACGCGCCGCCGGGTCGAGCGTCAGCTCCTCGGCACCGGCGGCCTGATCGAGGGCCGTGCCGACGGTGAGATCGTCGGCGGCCTTGCCGGTGATCACCGCTTGTGCCGCCCGCAGGACGACATTGGAGGCCTTACCAACATCGCCCGTCGGTCCGGCCAGCGCGATGGTCGCCGCCAACTGACTGTAGGCGAGGCGTACCCGGTTCGGATCGGGCTGTCCCCCACCCTGGCACTGCGGGAAGGCCTTCAGGGCACCGACCAACCCGCTCTCGCCGGTGACGGGGTTGGTTGTCGGGGCGGCGATCAGGACATCGCCATCGCCCACACCCGCCGTCACCAGCGCGTTGGCATAGGTCGCGGCGGTGATCCGGGTGATGTTCTGGGTCCGTACCCGCAGCCCCTGCCCCTTGTCGCGGCAGGTCAGCGCGGCGCTGGAGATCGCCTTATCGGTCGGGGCCGCCGGTAAACCGGTCCCCTGCTCGGCGGCGATGACCTCCGGCGCACCCACGGTATCCACCTTCGCGGCGGCGTCCTGGCCGAAGAGTTGCGCCAGTTCCTGTCGCTCCGGGGGGGTGAGATCGCCGCCGTACACGACGATCTTGTCGCCGGCGGCGGCCTCGGCCACCCCCGCCCCGAACGGCATCGCCAATACCACGGCGATGAGCATCAGACCGCACAGATATTTGCTCAAGGGTCCTCTCTCCAGTGTGGTCTGTGGCCGAGGTCGCCCCTCGGGCGCTCGACCAGCGCACCATCCCTACAGGCTCGGTGTATCGGTATTCGGGCAGCACGACAGGTCGGGGGATGAACGCGGACTAGCCGCGTCGCGTCGTCGGCGCTTCTCCCCCGGCGACCAGGATGGTCTGGCGGGCGAGTTCGGCGTTCGGTATCTTCATCTGCCCGCTCTGCGTGCGGATGGTGGTGTAGATGGTACCGACCTGCTCGACCGTGCCGCCCTGGCCGTCGATGCCGATCTGCATGCCCGGCTGAATCTCGGCCTTGATCATCTGGCCGGTCGCCACGTTCCCGGCGGCGTCGCGCGCGCCGAGGCCGAAGGCGAGCGCCACCGTCACCGCGACCATACCGATGATCGCGGTCCAGAGGGTATTGACGATCGCGGGGGCGATCTCCAGCTGGCTGAGGGCGGCGACGACGGCGAAGGCGAGCACGGCGTAGCGGGCGATATTGCTCAGCACGTCGGCATTCCCGAGGCGGGAGGTGCCCACCGCGCCGCGAACGACCCCGGCGAGCAGCTTGGCGACCAGCGCGCCGATCAGCAGGATCACCAGCGCCACCACGATGCGCGGTAGGAAGGCCAGCACCTGGTTGAGAATATCGGTCAGCTGGGGGAAGCCGAGGGTGCTCGCGGCCACCTGGAAGAAGATGATGTAAATGAACCATTTGGCGATGCCGCCGACGACTGCGGCGGCGTCCATCTTCACGCCGGCGTTGCGGAGGAGATCGCCGACATCGGCTCGCTCGGCGATCTGATCGAACTTCACCGCGCGTAGCCCGCGCGTTACGAGTTCGCCGACGAGACGCCCGACGATCAGGCCGATGATCAGGATGACGATCGCGCCGATGAGGTGCGGGATGAAGGCGAAGAAGACGGCGAGGGCGTTGGCGAAGGCGGTCAGGAGCGCGTCGCTGGTGCTGGTGATTGTACCCATGTTGCGGTGTCTCCTTCGGTAATTAGCGGTCAATACGCGCGCGGCGATACCAGTTCCCCGCCCACCGGCGGGCGATCAGGCGGTGCGGCGGCGTACGAAAGCGAGGGCCGCCAGCGGGGCGGTGGCGAGCAGCGCGATAAGCGCCCACAGGAGCAAGGTCGGCTGCGCGGCCATCCCGCCGCCGCCGGTCGTCGGCATCCCGGTCGGAGTCTGGGCGGTGATGGTGCCGCAGGCGACGTAGACGGTGGCCTCTTGCGCGGACTTGTGGATGTTGATCGCGCGCGGCTGGGCCAGCAGGGCGGCGGTGGTGACGTTGACGACCGTGGTCGACTTGCCATCCACCACATTGCTGAGCGGGATGAGGACCGCCGGGTTGAGGGTCGCGCAGGTCCCCTCGTGGATGTGCGCCGGGGAGGGGGTGCCGCCCTGGAAGCCGGTGACGGTGATATCGACGCGCGTCTGGCCGTTCGGCAGATCGGTGAGGGTGGCGGTGCCACTGATGCCGGAGGCGTTCTGTGTGTCGATCGGGATCGTGATCGTGGCGGCGGCGGCGGTGCCGGTGAACGTGACCAGAATGCAGAAAGCGAGCAATAGCGCCGCGAGTGCGCCGAGGCTACGTCGTGCCATGAGTGTCGCCCCCTTCCGGGTAGTGCCTCATCATCTTGTTGGTGAGGCGTTGTCGCAGTGCCCAAAGGTTGTTCTCGCGCTCGCAAACCGGACCGGTGGTGCCCGACCGCGCACTATCCTTACGGGACGGATGCCGCTCGGTACGCTGGTGATGGTGGGCATCCGCGATCCTCTCGACGAGCGCAACAAACCAGCGCGTGGCTGACTGCCACACGACATAGAGCAATCGACACCCTCGACTAGCCCGAAAATGGCCGCATTCATCCCGCAGATAGGCATCGGCCTATCCACATGAGCAAGGCTAGGAGAGTGCTGATGAGAAATTATTCGGGAGAGACGAGCCGGTGCCATTGCGGGACGCTTGTGGCTCAGAAGGCGTCGCGCCGCTTGCCCCTCCCTTCCGGGGCAGCGTGATAAAGCGTATGCACGATCAATGCCAGCAGGGCCCCCAAATCGAACGGCTTGGTAAGCAGCGCGCTGAAGCCGCGCGTCGCATACTCCGCATACTCACCCGCGCGGTACGCCGTACAGATGATGATCGGCACGCCCCGCGCCGCCCGTCGAATCTCTTCGAGGGGGATCCAGCGTTCGGCGGGGGAGCGCTGCTCGGCGAGCGCGTCGGTCACGATCAGTGCGAATGACTGTTGGGCAAGTGCGCCGAGCGCGGCTGTACCGTCCGCAACTGCGGTCACGACATAGCCTTCCCCGCTCAAGTATTCGACCAGGAGATCGCTGATCGCCGGATCATCCTCGATCAGGAGGATCGTCGGGGCGTCAGTATGCCCTGCCTGCAAGTGTCCACACCCTCCCGGTGGCCGCGCCAGGCGAACGTGGCGACGATGGTGCGGTCCGATTCGGCACCATACCCTATTGGACAGGGCGAGCGGGTTGAATCGTTACAGCGGCGTGGTACTTCTTGCCGCAGCCATCGGCACGGTTTCGATCGGCTATACTGCCGCGCGATGTGCGGAGTAACGATCATGGCCGATGACCTGTCTAATACAGTGACGGAGTTCGACGCGGCGCTGGTAGCGCGCGCGCAGCGGGGCGACCGCGCCGCGTTCGCGGAGTTGCTCCGTCGCCATCAGGCGGTCGCCTTCCGGGTCTGCTACCGGATACTCGGCGACCGGGAGGACGCCGCCGACGCCACCCAGGAGGCGTTCCTGCGTGCCTATCGGCGGCTCGACACCTTCCTCGGACAGAGCAGCTTCAAGACTTGGTTTATGCGCCTCACCGTCAACGTCGCCCTGAACGAGCGCGAGCGCCGGAAAACCCACATCCCACTCGACGAGGCTCCGCCGCTCGTCTCCATCGCCCATGACGCCGCCCTCTCGCGCATCGAGGCGACCGCGCACCTCTATCAGGCGTTGCAAGCCTTGCCGCCGAATCACCGCGCCGCCGTGGTCCTGCGCGATCTCGAAGAGTTCACCTACGCCGAGACGGCGACAGCGCTGGGCGTGCCGGAGGGGACGGCGAAGGGTTGGGCGCACCGCGGGCGGGAGCGCCTGAAGGATCTGCTGACGTGAGCGGCTACGACGAACTGCTGGCACTCCTCCCCGCGTACGTTGCGGGGGAACTCGATGCCGGAGAACAGGAGCGGGTGACGCGCGCGCTCGCGGAGTCATCGCGCCTGCGCGAGGAGTTGGCCCGCTATCGGCGTCTGTTCGTACTGTTGGCCGCGCTGGTGGAAGAAGATGTCGCGCCCGATGCGGGGCTCGATCGACGGGTTATGCGGCAGATCGCGATCCAATGGTACTTTGGCGGTGCCGCACGCTTCCTGGAAGGGATCGCAGGGGCGTATGGCCGGGCCGTGCTCTATTATCTCGGCGGGCAGCGATCCGCAAGGCGATCCGCAAAAGGAGGGCGCTGACGTGACCGACGTGCTGGCAACGTTTCTCGTATTCCTCCCCCGCCTTTTCGGCGCGGTGGCGATCCTGGTGCTCGGAATCCTGGTGGCGGTGGTGGCCCGCTGGTTGGTCCCGCTCTTCCTGCGGCGCCTGCGCTTCGACGACCTCTGCCAGCGCGCCGGGGTGACGAGTCTGCTCGAACAGGGCGGGGTCAAACGCCGCCCCTCGCAGCTCCTCGGGCTGGTGATCGCCTATGCGTTCCTGGGTTACGCGCTCCTGACGGCGCTCGGTGCGGTCGGCCTGACCTTCCTGGCCGGGTCGCTGAACGAGCTGATCCTCTACGCCCCGCGCGCGCTGACCGCTGTCTTCCTGGTGATCCTGGGGGTCGCGGCGGCGGGACTGGTGGCCGAGGCCGTCGGTCGTCTCCTGGCCGACACGGGGATCGGGGGGGTGGACACCCTGCGCAGTGTCGTGCGTTTCGGCCTGATCTTCGTCGTGGCGATCCTGGCGGCGGCGCTGCTCGGCATCGACGTGGCGCTGCTGATCGCGATCACCGTCATCATCCTCAGCGGGCTCGCCCTGACCGCCGCGCTGGCGGTGGGGCTGGGGCTGCGGGGCCTCTCGCAGAATATCGTGGCGAGCCGCTACATCGCGGAGGGGATCAGCGAGGGGGATCGGATCACCATCAATGGCGATAGCGGCACCGTGGAGCAGGTCGGCCACGCGATGACGACCCTCCGTGCCGACGACGGGCGCGTCTTCCTCGTCCCCAATCACCATTTCCTGGAGCATGTTGTCGAGAAGGCCGCCCCCAACGAGTGATTGTCGGCCCACGGCGCTGGTCCGCTCTCCTGCCCGCGGCCCCCCTATCTCTGATAGGATGCGGAGGTGATGGGCGATGGGGGATGGTCGCTGTGGTGGACGTGGGCGTGGTGGGCGGATGGGGCAGACGGCGCGGGCGCAGCAGCGGGGCGGGGAAAACCCGCTGGCGAATCGGAACTACACCCTCTTCCTGGGCGGGGCGTTCGTTTCCAGCCTGGGGAGTTGGATGCAGACGGTGGCCTTGAGCTGGGTGATGCTGCAACGCGGCAACTCCACCTTCCTCCTTGGGGTGCTTGGCTTCGTGCAACTGATCCCGGTGTTGGCGCTCGGTATCCCGGCGGGCATCCTGGCCGACCGCGTCGACCGGCGACGCTTCCTCCTGTGGATCCAGGGCGCGGCGACGATCCTGGCCTTCATCCTGGCGGGCCTGCAATACGCGGACCTGGCCACGGTGCCGCTGCTGCTGCTCCTGGCGGCGGCGAACGGCGTGGTCAACGCCCTCAACGGCCCGCCGTGGCAGGCGTTCATCAAGGAGCTGGTGGGGCCGGAGCAGCTGCGCCGCGCCATCGCCATCAACTCCGCGCGCTTCAATCTGACGCGCATCGTCGGACCATCGGTCGGGGGCTGGCTGCTGGTCAGCGCCGGGGCGGGGGCGTGCTTCGCCGCGAACGCGGTCAGCTACCTGGCGGTCCTCGCCGCCCTCCTCGCGATCCGCACGACGAAGCGGCAGCACGCGATGCCGAGCGGCATCGTTAAGCCCCCCGAGGCGAGCACGCGCGATGTCCTCCGCAACCCGCAGCTCCGCGCGGTGCTGCTCCCCGCGATCGGCCTCGCCGTGCTGGCCCTCCCCTATGGCAACTTCTTCCCGGCGATGGCGCGCGATGTCTTCGATCGGGGTCCGGCGGGGCTCAGCCTGCTGCTGACCGCGACCGGCGTCGGCGCGGTCATCGGGGCCTTCATCTCTAGTCTGCCGCTCGTGGCGCGCAGACCGGGGCGCGCGCTGGCGATCATGGAGATCGTCACCGGGCTGGCGCTCGCCGCGTTCGCCTGGTCGCCCTCGTTCCCTCTGGCCCTCGCCTGCATCGTCCTCTTCGGGGCGGCGGTGATCGGCTACCTGGCGACGGCGGGCGCGACGATCCAACTCGCCGCCGCGCCGGGAACGGAGGGGCGGGCGCTGGGCCTCTGGATGATCGTCAATTCCGGCCTCGTGCCGTTCGGCAGTCTGGCGATCGGCGCGCTGGCGGAGGCGATCGGAGTGCGCGGGGCGCTCGGATGGGGCGGCATCGGCTGCCTCCTCTGCGGCGTGGCGGCGAGCGTCTTCGCGCGGCGCGGCCCCGAGGGGCGGGCACAACTCGTGCGCGCGACCAAATGATCGCCCTATACAGTGGGGTAAGGCGGGGTGGGGGAATCCACTCGCATAGAGGGGGTAGAGATGGCTGGCTGGTCCGAAGGTGAGGTCATCGCGCGCGGGTCCGCGCTGCACTATTACCGGATGGGGTCGCCGGAGAAGCCGACCGTGCTACTGCTGCACGGCTTCACCGATTCGGGGCTCTGCTGGCTCCGGTTCGCCAACGATCTCGCCGCCGATTACGACGTGATCATGACCGACGCGGTGGGGCATGGACGGTCCGGCGACCTGTCGCACGGCTTCCGCGAGCGCGCCGTGGCCGATGTGCTGGCGATCATGGACGCGCTGAGCCTCGAACGCCCGGCTTTGGTCGGGCACTCGATGGGCGGCTCGACCGCCGCCGGGGTCGCGGCAGCCGCGCCGGAGCGGGTGCGCGCGCTGGTCCTCGAAGATCCGGGCTGGCGCGACGATCCGGCACCGGGCGGCGATCCGGCGCTGCCGAGCAGCAACCCCTACGCGGAGTGGGTCCGCACGCTGAAAACCCTCTCACCGGAGGAGCGCGTGCGCGAGGCGGCGGCGAAGGAGCCGGGTTGGGACGAGAGCGAGCTGCCGCCGTGGATCGAGTCGAAGGTGCAGTTCGACCCGACCGGCTTCGACCATCCGCGCCCCTCGCCGAATCCCTGGCGCGCGGTCGCCGCGCAGATCACCTGCCCGACGCTGCTGGTCAGCGCCGACCCGGCGCGCGGCGGGATCGTCACCCCGACCCAGGCGCGGGAAGCCCTGGGGCTGCTGGCGCAGGGGCGCGAGGCCAACATCCCGGATGCGGGCCACAACATCCGCCGCGACAATTATGCGGCCTTCCGTGAGGCGGTCGTGGCGTTTCTGGGTGAGTGGGCGTAGTGGGCGAGTGGGCGAGAGAAGTACGAACGACGAAGGACGAAGTGGGCCTTTCCGGTTGATCGTCGTTGCCTCACTCGCCCACTCGCCCACTGGCCCACTACGCCCACTATAAAAATGGAGGCGATGATGGCTGAGGCGATCCTTCTGGCGCAACGGACAGCCCCGGAGGTCCGGGCGTTGCTGGCGACGAACGCGGTGGTGCTGGTGCCGATCGGGGCGCAGGAGCAGCACGGTCCCGGCATCGCCCTCTCCACCGACACGATCGCGGCGGACGCGCTCTGCCGCCGCGCCGCCGCCCTGCTCGGCGAGCGCGCCGCCGTGGCCCCCGCGATCCCCTACGGCGTCTCCTGGCATCACCTCGCCTTTCCCGGCACGCTCAGTCTCGGCAGTGCCACGCTGACGAGCGTGATCGTCGAGATCGCGGAGTCGCTGGCGCGGCATGGCTTCCCGCGCGTCGTTTTCGTCAACGGGCATGGCGGGAACAGCGCGGCGCTGACGGCGGCGGTCGAGCGCTGCGCCCGGTTGCGCCCCGGCACGGAAACCCTCGGCCTCTACGGCTACGCGATCCTGGCCGAGGGCGCGGCGGACCTCCTCCCCGCCGAGGCGCTCGGCCACGGCGGTGGCGACGAGGCGGCGGTGGTGCTGGCCGCCGCGCCGGACTACGCCCGCCCCGAGGCGTTCGAGGCCCCCGAGATGCTTGAGCCGCGCGCGACGCTGAACGCGCGGTTGCGCCCGTACGGGGCGGTCGCGGCGGTCCCCTACGAGGAGCAGACGCGCAACGGCGCGACCGGCGACACCCGCCCCGCGACCGCCGCGATTGGGGAGCAGATCCTCGAACGCGGCGCGGCGACGCTGGCCGAGGTGCTGGAGGCGTTCATCGCGGCGACACCGCGCGGCGCGTGACGCTGCGGAGTGGAGCATCGCGCAGGATGCTTAGCCTGGGCGCTCCTGGTCACCCCAGCCTGCGCAAGCATTTCGCGCGACGTTGTACAGCGTCATCGATGTAACTGAGCCAACACAGGAGGATAATGAAACGGGCGGCCACACGACGTGGTCGCCCTCATGTTTCCACCCGATCAGCTCAACTCCGCACCCCGCCGATCAGCACGCCCGCTGGCTGATCGAGGGTTTCGACGCGGCGAGCGCGGTCGATCCGCAGCGCCAGCAACGCCCCGATCACGGCGAGGTTCCCCGCGATCAAAAAGGCGCTGGCGTAGCTGCCGAAGGCGTCGCGCAGGAGGCCGCTGAGGTAGGCCGCCGAGGCCGCGCCGACCTGATGCGCGCAGAAGACCCAGCCGAAGACGACCCCGACCGCGCGCCGCCCGAAAATGTCCGCCACCAGCGCGGCGGTCGGCGGGACGGTGGCGATGTAGTCGAGGCCGAAGAAGATGGCGAAGATCGCCAGCCCCCAGAGCTGGTTGACGAAGGGGAGGAGGAAGAGAGAAAGGCCGCGGAAGAAGTAGTAGCAGGCGAGGAGTTTACGCGGATCGACCCGGTCGGTCAGGAAACCGGAACAGATGCTGCCGACGAAGTTCATCGCGCCCATCAGCGCCAGCACGCTCGCGGCGGTCCCCTGCGCGATCCCCTGGTCGATCGAGTGGGGGATGAAGTGGACACCGATCACGCCGTTGGAGGTCGCGCCGCAGATGAAGAAGCTGCCCGAGAGGAGCCAGAATTCCGGGACGCGAACGGCACGCGCCATCGTTTGTCCCATGCCGAGCGCGAGCGAGCCGACGATTGGGGCCGGGCCACCGTATGGTTCCAGTCCGAGATCGGCGGGGTTGTCGCGCATGAGCAGCAGGACGGGGACGATCGCGCACAGGGCGATGACGCCGAGGATGACGACGCTGTTGCGCCAGCCGATCCGCTCGATCAGCGTGAGGAGCAACGGCGTGAAAACCATCTGTCCCGCCGAGGTCGCCGCGCCGAAGAGGCCGAGGACCAGCCCGCGCCGCCGCGTGAACCAGCGGTTCGCCACGGTCGCGCCGAGGACCGCCGAGGCGAGGCCGGTGCCGATCCCGCTGAGGACGCCCCAGAGGAGGGTGAACTGCCCGATAGTGGTCATCGCGGCGCTGCCGACCGCGCTCGCGCCGCTGATCAGCAGCCCCACGAGCATCAATCCTCGCGGCCCGAAGCGGATCATCAGCTGCCCGCCGAACGGGGCGGCGAAGCCGAAGAGGAGGAGGCCGATCGAGACGGCGAAGGAGATCGCCGCGATGCTCCAGCCGAGGTCGACCTGTAAGGGGTGGATCAGCACCCCCGGCGCGGAGCGGACCCCCGCCGAGATCAGCAGCGTCAGGAAGGTGACGCCGACGACGATCCAGCCGTAATAGACCCGCCCGTGCAGTGCCCGCGCCATCCCACACCCGTATTTTCGTTGTCGCGTCACGCTCAAGGTAGCGTCATAACGCGCGCCGGACGGGGGCTATTCCCCGCGCACCGCACGTCGCCGTTCTGCTGCGGGTACCGGTGAGCGCGGTGTGCGGTTTGACAGCGCCGCCCCATGCGGTAGGATACGGGCGAGTGGTGGTAGGAAATGAGGATTCGTCGCTTCACCGTTACGAGGAGCGCCCAGACCCATTGCTGACGACCGACGACTGGCGACTCGCAAGGAGCGCGCATGGCACGACAGGGACCGGTGCGGGTCGGGGTGATCGGGGCGGGGGCGTGGGCGCGCGGGGCACATATCCCCGGATGGCTGCGGGACGAGCGGGTGGAGGTCGTGGCGGTCGCGGACACGCAGCGCGAGCTAGCTGAAGCGGCGGGCGCGCAGTTCGGCATCCCGGCCCTGGTCGGCGACGGGCGGGCGCTGATCGCGCGCGGCGACATCGACGTGATCGACATCGTCACCCCGAGCGCGACCCACCTCGCGCTCGCCACCGATGCGATCGAGGCGGGGAAGCACGTCCTCTGCGAGAAGCCGGTCGCCTACGACTTCCGCGAGACCGATCGGCTGGCGGCGCGGGCGCGCGAGCAGGGGTTGAAGACGAAGCTCGGCTTCACCTTCCGCTACAGCCCGGCGATGCGCTACATGAAGACGCTGATCGACCAGGGCTACATCGGCACGCCGTACATTTTCAACGGCTACGAGCAGAACTCCCAGTGGATCGATCCGCAGACGCCGCTACGCCAGTCCGACCCGGACGCCGACCAGTCGATCATCCAGGTCGCCTCGCTGGAAGGGTACGGCGCGCCGATCATCGACCTGGGGCATTGGTTCGTCGGCGCGCACTACGAGCAGCTCGTCGGCACGATGCGCAACTTCGTCCCGGAGCGGATCATGCGGCAGACCGGGATCATGCAGCGCGCCAACATCGATGATGGCGACATCTTCATCGGCGAATTCGCCAATGGCGCGCTCGGCTCGGTGCAGACGAGCTTCGTGACGGTCGGCAACTATCCCGGCATCGAGGCGCGCGTCTACGGCAGCGCAGGGGCGCTGATCTGCCGCCTCGTGGAGGAGTTCGGCGTCTGCGAGACGCTGAAGGGCGCGAAGCCGGACGACGTGGAGTTCAAGGACATCCCGGTGCCGGAGGGGTACTACCCGGCGGGCGGCAGCCCGCGCGAGTCGTGGCGGACCCTCTTCTACGCCAACCTGATCCGTCACTACGTCGACGAGCTCCTGGCCGACGACGATCGCAACGAGGGCAACTTCGCCGACGGCGCGCGCGTCCAGGAAGTGATCAACGCCGTGGAACTGTCGTTCCGCGAGCGACGGTGGGTGGGGTTGCCGCTGGGCGAGTCGTGAGTCGTGAGTCGTGGGTCGTGAGAAAGACTTGTTCGTAGCACGTTGCTTGTAGGAGAAGCATCGCTATCAACGGGTTCTCACGACCCACGACCCACGACTCACGACTACTTGACCGCCGCCCGCCGCCCCGCGAAGTAGCGCCCGAAGGCGACGGCGCGCTCACGCTCCTCGGGGGTGGCGGCGTCGGCGATGATCCGCTGCTGCTCGGTGAGGGTGCGATCCATCAGGGTCCGCAACTCGCCGTTATCGAAGTCCCACTGCTTCTCTTGCACGACCGCGTCGCCGCCGCGCAGCCGCCCGGCGATCGCGCCGAGCTGCCCGCGTCCCAGCGCCGCCGCGCCCGCCGCGCCCGCCGCGACGCCCAGCCCGATCAGGTACTTCCGCTTCATCGTCGCTCCCTGTTTCGTCGTTCTATCTGCGCGCTAACACCCGCGTGGGTGACGTGCCATCGCACGCTAGCGAGGGAAGTATAGGGGAAGGAGTTGGCAGTCGGCAGCCGGCAGACCCGCATCAGTAGGGGGGACTTGCCGCCGAACGCCGCATTGCAATACTCCTCTGCCGACTGCCGACTGCCGACCGAGCCCTCACGGATTCCCATAGATATTCAGCGAGCCGACCATCGGGGCGAAGACCTTTTCGAGGTTGGCGCTGTAGTCGGCGTAGGGGGAGTTGAGGCGGAAGCGCCACGGCACCCCGTCGCGCACGGCGAGGCCGATGTAGGCGTAACAGAGTGTGGTGCCGGAGTCGAACGTGGTGCCGAGCGCGGCGAAGGGGAGGCCGGAGAACTCGTTGCGGCGCGTCACATCGATCCCCGCCTCCGGATGCGGATCCTTGATCTCGGTGGCGAAGTATTGGTCGCGCAACACGTCGATGTTCGCGTCCGGCACCGGGCTGCCGGTCGTGGCGATCAGGATCCAGAGCGCATCCTCGTAAGGCTGGTTCACGCCGGGGCCGTAGAGATAGACGCGCCCCTGCGTCGCGCGCGAGTCGTCGACCGTCCAGTCGGGCGGATAGGCGATCGTGAAGGGGACGCGCGCGCCGCCGTTATAGGTCTGCCAACCGGCGGGGATCGCGCCGTCATTCGCCGGGGTGGCGGCACCCGGCCGGACGGTCGCGGCGGGGGCGATGACCGTCGAGGGGGTCGCGCGCGGGGCGGTCGCTACGGGCGGCGCGGTCGGGGTGGTGATAGCGGCGGTGGCTCGCGTGACGGTGGCGACCAGACTTGTCGGGCGGGTCGCGCTGGCGTCCGCAGGGGCCGGAGCAGTCGGGTTTGCCACATTGGCGACGGTGGAGGTCGCGGCGGGTGTGTTCGGCTCGACCGTGCTTGGCGTGGAGCCGCCGCACGCCGTCGCCAGGAGGGGTATACAGAGTAATAAGGAGCCGATAGCACGACGCATCAAGGGTTCACAACCTCCGTTCGGCATAATACGTACACCTATCCTGGTCCAGAGAGTGTAGCAATGGGTCTCGGGCGCTGCAATCCTGCGGCCCATACCGCATACAGGCCCATGTAGATAGGGATAAGGAAAAGCGGCAATGCCCGCCGTTGTCAGGATGGCAACCTCCGATCTGTCGGGACGCTCGTACCGGGTACTCCTGCCATTTTGGGTGACTATTGCAGGCAAGAAGGCTGTGCTACGGTAGATTCGAGTGGATGGAGTGTTCGGCGAGCGGGGTATCATGGGATATAGGATCGTTGAAATCGAGATTGTCGAGCCACGTCGGAGCGCGGAATCGCAGCGCTTATTCGGTGGATTCAGCGCGAGCGCCGGGCTCTTCCCGCAGTTTCTTCATAGCGGGCTCGGCATCACCTTCGCACTCGCGATCGTGCTGATGGCGATACTCGCCCTGATCGGCGATCACGTCGATGGTTACCCGCTGGGCCGCAGTACGATCCGATAGGTGCTTTTCGGTGGCCTCGCTTTCGCCGCCACATGTTTGCCGGTCTGGTTGCCGATCTACTATCTCCCCCACCATCCCGAATGGTACGATCTGCTGCTGCCGAAGTTCTCGGCACCCGCGACGTAATGTATAGGATAGCTGGATAGGTGTATCGCCGAGGGGGACATTCGACAGCACCCCCTCGCCCCGCTTAAGCTGCACGAGTCCGGCAGAGGTACGCGGACCGGAAGGGGGGGATCCTCCCGGCGCGCACCCTGCACGAATGCCTGAAGCGGTGAGCGGAGGAGCGCGACATGACGACCCAGACCGAGACGTACTTTTACGAGCCGACGAAGGGGCATGGCCTCCCCCACGATCCGTTCAAGGCGATCGTCGCGCCGCGCCCGATCGGCTGGATCGCCACGCGCGATCGGCAGGGGCGTGTCAACCTCGCCCCGTACAGCTTCTTCAACGCGATCCACGGCTCGCCGCCGATGGTCGGCTTCAGCAGCAGCGGCTATAAGGACAGCGTCCGCAACGCCGAGGAGACGGGCGAATTCGTCTGCAACCTCGCCACCAGGCCGCTCGCGGAGGCGATGAACCGGACCTCCGCGCCGGTGGCGACCGGGGTGGACGAGTTGGCTTTGGCCGGACTGGAGGCCGCGCCGTGCCGCCTCGTCGCCGCGCCGCGCGTGGCCGCCGCCCCCGCCGCGCTCGAATGCCGGACCCTCCAGGTGCTTCGCCTGCGCGACCTGGACGGCAACGACGTGGACGGTTTCCTCACGATCGGGCAAGTCGTCGGCGTCCACATCGACCCGCGCTACCTGAAGGACGGCATCTTCGACATCGCCGCCGCGCAGCCGATCATGCGCGCGGGCTATCAAGCCGACTACACCGAGCTCGGCGCGCTCTTCGAGATGGTGCGCCCCACCGAGTAGCGTCTTCGTCCTCCCGTCCGCGTTGCGATACCCACCCCAGCGGGTACTCAGTCGAGCGGACCGAGGGTCCAGGCGACGATGTCGAGGCGTCGTGCGAAGTGCAGGAGCGGGGGCCGATCGGGCAGGGTGATGCCGTGCTGCGCGGTGAGCGCGCCGAAGCGTAACTCCGCCTCGGCGGGCTGGAGGGGCCACGGGCGATGGTGGATGTCGCCGCGCAGGGGTCGCCCTCCCCGGTCGACCGTGTAGAGGGCGTAGCGCTCGGTCAGCCACGCTTCGAGCGAGTCCGGCGCGGCGGCGAAGGGCGCGCCGATCGGGCGATAACGCCCGGAGAAGCGGGCGCGCGGCGCGCCGGGATGGAGCCGCCAGCTCTCGTACTCGATCCAGCCGTCGCGTTCCCGGATCGGCATCCGTGCGAAGAAGTACGGCAGATGATACCAGCGCCGTGCCAGGGCGACCGCGACCGGGTTCGCCGCGTCGAGGCTGTAGAAGTAGACACCGGGTCGGTCGCCGCCTGGCCCGGTGACGTAGGTGCGGACGTTGAGTTCCGCGAATGCGCCGAGCCACGGGACGGCGAGCGGCTGCGGGCGGAGGCGGATGCCGCTCATGCGGAAGGGGACAACGCCCACCCACGCCTGTCCCTCGTGCAGATCGAGTTCGAGCCCGGCGGGGATGGTGCGACGAAGCATGTCGGGCTCGACCGGCCAGTGCGCGAAGAGGAGATCGCGCCAGACCTGGTGCATCGCGAACGCGCGTTCCGGCGGCGACCACGCGCGGTGCGTCGTATCCGGGAAGGCACGGCTCGCGCGCCACGCCCGCCAGTTCGTGAACGGTCGCGAGAAATCTGTATCGTCGCCCTGATCGCCCTGATCGCGCCCGCTCATCGTGCCTCGCTGCTCGCCAAGTCCCGCCTGGCCCGCTCAGGATACCATAGAAACCGTCTGAATAATGGTCAGGCGCGCGCCAAGCGGCGGACCATGAGGCGCGTCATCGCGATATAGATCAGCGCCTCGCCGGTGCTGCTGAGGCGCTCGCAATCCTTGCCGAAGCGCCAATTCTGGCCCGACCACGCGCATGTCCGCCCCACCACCCACCGCCTGGGAGGACGCCTCGGAAACCGGGCGTCGTCCGGTAGGGGGTGTCGAGCGCGGCCAGCTCCTGGGCGGTCGGCTCCGGCGGCGCGAATGGCGGTCGCATGGCAGCTCCCTCCCCGCCACAGCCGACCGCAAATCTGCATCCTTTCTGTGAGCGTACTTACGCGGTTCCATGCCGTCCACCGTCCTGGCCGTGCTCAGCGGTCTCGCCGGTGTCGTCGCGGCGTCGCATCGCCCCCCCGCCACGCCCGAAGCGGGGGGATGATAGCGCCACGCCGCCGCTATACTCTCTGCGCGGCGACGAGCGGTCGGAGGAGGGGCATTTTCATGCAGGCGGGATCATCACGGCGGCTCGTTTCCTTCCTCGGCACGCTCGGCGCGCTGATTGTCGTCATCGCGGGCATCGTCTTTAGCCAGGCGAGTGGCGGCGCACCCCCCGCCGCCACGACAGGGATCCCCATCCCGCTCGCGACGGCCAGCGACGCCGCCCCCGGCGCGACCGTGACGGTCGGCGCGATCGGCGCGACTACAGCGGCGCGGACACCGACAAGTCGCACTGTCCCGACCGCGACGGTCGCGCCGACCGTTGCCGCGAACAGACCGACGCCAACCGCAACCTCGCCCCCACGCGCGCCGAGCGCCGCCCCTGCGGCGAACGATGGTTTGGCGCCGGTTCCTTTCGCGTCGCTGCCCCCCGAGGCGCAACAGACGATCGCGCTGATCGATCGCGGCGGCCCGTTCCCGTATGATCGCGACGGGATCACCTTCGGCAACCGCGAGGGGCTGTTGCCCGCACAAGCCAATGGCTACTATCGCGAGTACACCGTGATCACCCCCGGTTCGCCCGATCGTGGCGCGCGACGGATCATCGCCGGGCGCGACGGGCAACGCTATTACACCGACGATCACTACGAGAGTTTCCGGCGCGTGGTGCGCTGATCGCGTCTGACGCTGCCTAGCACTTGCCTCTCGCCTCTTCCACCGTTGCGATCGTGCGCTCATCGAGATCGTATAATCGGTAGATCAGCCGGTCGAGTCTCGCGACCACTGGTCGCGCTGTGTCCTGCGCCGTCGGCACCGCACCCTCGTGCAGCGCCAGCAGGCGGCGCACCACCGCGACGATGGCGTCGTGCTGCGCGCGATCGCCGGGATCGGTCAGGATGAGGCGGCGGATCGGCAGGCGGCGCAAGGCGGCGATCTTCACCTGGGGGAAGGTGCGTTGAGCCGACTCCTGCACCTGTATCCTATAGACATAACGCAAGAGCGCGGAATTGAGGAGGCCGACGAGGTATTCGCTCGCACGTCCGTCGTGGGGAGGGGAGAGGGCGAGGAGGGAATTGCGGAAGTAGACCGCGCCGCGCCGCGGCCCGACGATCGGGCGGTCGGCGGTCTGGCGGATCAGGAAGGTCGCGGCGTCGTAGCGGTCGGCGGGGCGGATGGCGAAGTAGTCCCCTGGCTGCTTCGCATAAGCGAGATGGAGCGCGTGCTGCGGCGGCGCGCACCGGTAGGAGCCGATCTGCCGCCCGGTCAGGATCGGCACGGCCCCGGCGGGGGCGCCCATCAGGGGGGTGATCAACGCGGCGGCGCAGTTGCCGGTGTGGACGCCGGGGTCCCCGACCAATGCCCCCAGCGATTCGCTCTGCCGTTCGAGCAGATCGAGCAGCGCCGTGTCGCGCGCCGTGGCCCGCCACGGCTGTGCGCCGCGCAAGCGCAGGGTGGCGCTGTCGCCATGCGCCGTCCGCACCGTCGTCGGCCCGCGCGCCGCGCGGTCGGTGATGAAGGTGAGCGCGGGAGTGGTGGCCTCCGCGAAGATCGCTTCCCCCCAATAGCGCGCCTCCTCGAGGCCGGCCTGCTCCGCGATCTGCGCGCGCAACGCCCCGTAACGGTCGAGGTGGCCGACCTGATCGGGGACGATGAAGGCGCAGCGCCGCCGCGCGAGATCGCGGACGGCGAGCGCGATGAAGTAGGCGTGCGCGGCGGGCCAGCCGATCTCGCCGTAGCGCGCCCGCAAGTAGCGCCGCTGACCCGGCGGGAGCGCCACCGCCTGCCGCCCCGTATAGGAGAGGTAGGGCGGGTTGGCGATGACAGCATCGAACCCGCCCGCGTCCATGATCGCCGGGAATGCCGTCGTCCAGTCGAGCGGTGTCGCCGACGCATCGTACTCCGGGCTGAAGTCGGGGCCAAGGAGCGCATCGCCGCAGCGGAGGTTGGCGGTGAGGTCGGGTGGCGTGTCTTCGCAGGCGCTCGGTGGCCCTTCATAGATAGCCAGCAGCAGGGCGAGCCTGCTTGTCGCGATCGCGCGCGGATCGCGATCGACGCCGTAGATGTGGGCGCGCACGATGCGCGCCCGAGCGGCGCGGGTCAGTTGCCAGCGGCCATTCGCATCCGGCGCAAGATCGGCGTGCGTTTTGTCGTGCAGGGCGCGCGCGCGATACCAGGCGAAGAGCGTTTGACAGGCCCCGAGGAGGAGCGCGCCGCCGCCGCAGGCCGGATCGAGGACCGTCAGGGCGAGCGTCGGCGCATCCGCTCCCTCGCGCAGGAGCGGCGTGAGCGCCCGTTCCACCAGATATTCGACGATGGGCGGCGGGGTGTGGTAGACCCCGCCCTGCTTGCGCGCCGCGCTGCGCGGCAACTCGCCGAGCACGCCACTTCCCAGACGACCGAGCGGGCGGTCGTGGAACGCCTCGCGGAGATCGCCCAAGGTGTCCGGCGCGATGGCCGATGGTATGGCCGCGAGCGCGCCGAGGAACGTGCGCAGGACGAAATCGCCGTGATGGAGTGGCGCTGCCGGTGGTTCGGTGCCGACGAGCCGCGCGCAGAGCGTCGCGAGTCCTGCGGCGAGTGCCGTCCTCGCCGCCAGCCCGTCCAGCGTGCCAGCGGGCAGCGCCCCGCACATCTCGCAGCCGTGGAGGAAGAGGCAGCGTTCGACCGTGCTGTCCACGGCTGCGGTCAGCGCCGTCTCGGTGAGCGCTGGCACCCGTGTGGCGAGATCGCGCGCGAGGGCGATCCGCCAGGGGGCGAGCAGGGCGAGAAGTTGGCGCTCGGCGAGCATCGTGCTCCTGGGAGATACGGCGCGCTGGTATGCCCGCTAAGGGGCGAGGTGGTTTTGCCATTGTAGCGCAGAGTTCGTGGGTGCTGTCGCTGCGAGTCGGCGTTGTGGATGTTCTTTCATCGTAGGACGCGCTAAGATAGCAAATGATACGATCCTCTTCGCGATGTATGGTGTAGATGGCCCATCTATACAATGACCATAGAGCAGCGCTGATTGGAGGAGGGGATGGCCGAGCAACAACGGATCCGCGTCCTGGTCGCCAAGCCGGGACTCGATGGGCACGATCGCGGGGCAAAGGTGATCGTGCGCGCGCTGCGCGATGCCGGGATGGAGGTCATCTACACCGGCATCCGGCAGACGCCGGAGATGATCGTCGCGGCGGCCTTGCAGGAGGATGTGGACGTGATCGGCCTGAGTATCCTCTCGGGCGCGCACCTGGCCCTGTTCCCGCGTATCATGGAACTGCTCCGCGCCAACGAGATGACCGACGTGGTGGTCCTGGCGGGCGGCATTATCCCCGACGCGGACGCCCCTGCCCTGCGAGAATTGGGGATCACCGGCATCTTCGGCCCCGGCACCTCGCTCGGCGACATCGTCACCTTCATCCGCGCGCAGGTCGGCCAGCCGAAAGCGGCGTGAGCGCGTGACGGGCGACGGCGGACACGCGGGCGAGCCGCGCGGGCGTACGGTCGCGCCCGAGGCGGTGCCGGGGCTGGTGACGCAGTTCCGGGCCGGGAATCGGCGGGCGCTGGCGCGGTTGCTGACCCAAGTGGAGAATGACACCCAGGCGGGGCGCGAGGCGCTGCGCGCGCTCTTCGGGGCGAGCGGGCGGGCGCACATCGTCGGCGTGACCGGGCCGCCGGGCGCGGGGAAGAGCACGCTCGTCAACGGCCTGATCGGGCACTGGCGCGGGCGCGGCGCGACGGTGGCGGTCGTGGCGATCGATCCGTCGAGCAGCCTGAGCGGCGGCGCGACCCTCGGCGACCGCGTGCGGATGATGGAGACCTGGGCCGACGAGGGGGTCTTCATCCGCTCGATGGCGACGCGCGGCGCGCTCGGCGGCTTGTCGGCCACCACGCGCGGCGCGGTCTGGCTGCTCGATGCGTTCGGCTACGACCTGATCGTCATCGAGACGGTCGGGGTGGGGCAGGACGAGATCGAGGTGGCGCGCACTGCTCACACCGTCCTGCTCCTCCAGGTGCCGGGCCTCGGCGACGACATCCAGGCGATCAAGGCGGGGGTGCTGGAGATCGCCGACATCCTGGTCGTCAACAAGGCCGATCGTCCCGGCGCGGGCGAATTGAAGCGCGAACTCGCCATGATGCTATCGCTCGGCGGCCACGGCCAGCAAGGTGCTTGGCGGGTGCCGATCCGCGACACGGTGGCGGCGCGCGGCGAGGGGATCGCGGCGCTCGCCGAATCGATCGCGGCGCACGAGCGGCACCTGCGCGCTGGCACCGGCTGGGCCGCGCGCGAACGCGCGGCGCTGCTGGATGAGGTGCAAGGGTTGGTGCGCGCGCGCACGGTCGCGCGGGTCGGGCGGCTCTTCCGCGAGGAGGCGCGATTCGCCGCCTTGCTCGCCCGGCTGGTCGCGCGCGAGATCGATCCGGTGTCGGCGGCGGAGGAGGCGGCGACGGCGCTGCAGTGAGCGGGGCGGCACCGAAGTGCCGCCGCCCCGCCGTTCAGCGGTGGTGCGACCGGCTGGTGTCCCGCGCGCTATTGCGGATACCGGGTCTCCCGTATCCAGCGATTCGTGCGCCGGTTTACGGCCAGCTCGGCTCCCCTGGCGGCGTGACGACGATCTCTTGCACCGCCGAATCGGCGGGCATCCGCACGGCGAGGAGGATCGCGGCGGCCACGTTGGCCGGGTCTTGCAGGGTGCTCGGATCGGGCAAGGGGATATTCTGTTCGGGGAAGGTCTCGAACCAGCCCGTCCGCATCCCGCCCGGAATAACGGTCGTGACGCGGATATTGTCGCCGCGCCCCTCCACGCTCAGTCCGCGGCTGAACCCGCGCAGGCCCCATTTCGAGGCGTGATAGGCGGAGGCGTTGGCCCAGGCGCGCACCGCCGCCGTCGAGGCGATGTTGATGATGTCGCCGCCCCCCTGGCCGCGCATGAGCGGGAAGACCGCCTTGGCGATCAGGAATGGCCCGCGCAGGTT
>JAABUM010002239.1_pt1 | contig 26464 bp, 24 predicted proteins | sample 5559161 | NCBI WGS metagenome assembly JAABUM01 (sample SAMN10711868, study PRJNA513369) | rock metagenome | isolation source: Antarctica rocks | place: Antarctica: Victoria Land, Siegfried Peak nord
CGACCCGTGCGGATCTGTGGAAGTATCTATCGACCCTTGGACGCCGACCACCCGGGAGTAGCCACGTGACCAGTCAGAACCCCACTGATCGCCCTTCGAGGGTGTTGCTGAAACTATCGGGTGAGGTTTTCGGTGGGGGAGCGGTCGGCGTAGACCCGGACGTCGTGAAGGACATTGCGGTCCAGATCGCCCGAGCGGCACGATCCGGTGTACAGATCGCGATCGTCATCGGTGGCGGCAATTTCTTCCGCGGCGCCCAGCTGCAGCAGAAGGGCATGGACCGAGTGCGGGCCGATTACATGGGCATGCTCGGCATCGTGATGAACTGCCTGGCCCTGCAGGACTTCCTGGAAAAGGAAGGCATCGACACCCGTGTGCAGACCGCCATCGAGATGGGCCAGGTGGCCGAGCCCTACATTCCGCGTCGCGCGATCCGCCACATGGAGAAGGGCCGCGTCGTGATCTTCGGCGCGGGTATGGGTATGCCGTTCTTCTCCACCGACACGGTCGCCATCCAGCGGGCACTGGAGAGCCGCTGCGACGTGGTCCTCGTCGCCAAGAGCGGCGTCGACGGCGTCTACACGGCCGATCCGAAGGTGGACCCATCCGCGACCAGGATCGATGAGCTGACTTACCAGGACGCGGTTGAGCGCGGACTGAAGGTGCTCGATCAAACCGCATTCGCGCTCTGCGCCGAGAACAAGCTGCCGATGTTGGTCTTCGGCATGGAAGGCGAGGGCAACATCACCCGGGCGCTGCAAGGTGAGAAGATCGGCACGTTGGTGTCACCGGCCTGAGAGGCCCACAACGGCGACCCAACCCCCTATACCCGCAGGTACGAAGGAGTTCTGACCATGGACGGCAGCATCGACGAGAGTCTCTTCGACGCCGAGGAGAAGATGGACAAGGCCGTCGAAGTTGCCAAGGAGGACTTCTCCGGGATTCGTACCGGGCGTGCGAACGCTGGCATGTTCAACAAGCTCCTGGTCGACTACTACGGCGCACCCACCCCACTGCAGCAGCTTGCGTCCTTTCAGACGCCCGAGGCGCGAACTGTCCTGATCCAGCCGTTCGACAAGGGTTCGATGACTGCGATCGAGAAGGCGCTGCGTGAGTCCGACCTGGGCGTCAACCCGGGAAACGACGGCAACCTGATCCGCATCACGCTGCCTCAGCTCACCGAGGAACGTCGCCGCGACTACATCAAGTTGGCCCGTCAGAAGGGCGAGGACGCCAAGGTCGCCATCCGAAACATCCGCCGTCGTGCCAAAGAAGAGATCGACAAGCACGTCAAGGATGGCGATGTCGGCGAAGACGAGGGAGCGCGCGCCGAGAAGGAACTGGAGAGCACGACCAAGAAATACGTCGATTCGGTGGACGACATGATGAAGAGCAAGGAGACGGAGCTGCTCACTGTCTGAGCCCGCTCTGCGCCCTCACCTATGCCCGATCCTCGACCACCAGGTCCGGTCAGCCCCGACGGGAGGCTCGGCTCTGAAGAACCGCTGACCCGTAAGGCTGTTCGCGCCACTCGCGTGGAACCCACCGGGGCAAGGCCCGCCCCAACTGATCGAGCGAACCCCACCCCGCGCGCCGGGCGCAACTTGTACGCCGCCATCGGTGTCGGGGTGTTGCTTGGAGCAGTCGTCATCGCGTCGCTGTTCATCCGCGAGGAGTTCTTCGTCGCGTTGGTCACCCTGGCTTCAGTGGTGGGGGTAGCGGAAATGTTGCGCGCGATGCGGCACGGTCATATTCACCCTCCCGAGGTGCCGGTATTGGCGGCTGCGGCGGCGGTTCCGATCGTGGCCTACCTGTGGGGCTCAGTTGCCCTGGCGGCTGCCGTGGTCCTCGCGATGCTGGTCGTGGTCCTGTGGCGGTCTTTCGGTCCGCCACCGGACGCGGTCATCGACGCGGCCGCCGGGATCTTCGTGGTGCTCTATGTGCCCACGTTGATCGCCTTCGCGATCCTGCAGCTCGGCGAACGGCACGGGCCGTTGCGGATCCTCACGTTCGTAGTGGTGACCGTCGCCAGTGACATCGGTGGCTACGCGGTAGGCGTGGTCTTCGGCAAGCATCCGATGGCGCCGAGTGTCTCTCCGAAGAAGTCATGGGAGGGCTTTGCCGGGTCCGCGATCAGTTGCGTGGTCGTGGGGTCTCTCGCTGTCGCTCTGCTGCTGGACGGCCGCTGGTGGATCGGCGCGATCCTTGGCGCGATCACGGTGGTCACCGCGACGGTCGGTGATCTGTGCGAGTCGATGATCAAACGCGACCTCGGGGTCAAGGACATGAGTAACCTCATTCCGGGGCATGGCGGACTGATGGACCGGCTGGACTCACTGCTGATCACGGCACCGGTGGCGTGGGCGATCCTCACTCCGTTCGTGCCCTAGTTCCTGTCGGGCAGTGGTTTCGCCGCTGTGCCAGGTCCTGAGACGATGGTCGTATGCCGATCGACCTGCCTGCTCCGACATTGCGCCCCGCGCCGGATCAACTGACCTTCTCCGCTCCTCGTCGGACCAAGCCCCCGACCCACCTGGCCGATCTCGACGTCGCCGGGCGCAAGGCTGCGGTCGAGGCCCTTGGACACAAGGGTTTCCGGGCGGCTCAGCTCTCAACGCACTATTTCGAGCACCTGGTGGACGATCCCGACACGATGACAGACCTGCCCAAGGCCGAACGGTCGAGCCTGGCGGCGGAACTGATGCCGCAGCTGTTGACACCGGTGCGCACCCTGGAAGCAGATGACGGCAAGACGATCAAGTGTGTGTGGCGGTTGTTCGATGGGGCGCTGATCGAATCGGTGCTCATGCGCTACCCGAATCGGGTCACCATGTGTATCTCCAGTCAGGCCGGGTGCGGCATGAACTGCCCGTTCTGCGCCACCGGCCAGGAGGGCCTGACGCGCAACCTCTCGACCGCAGAGATAGTCGAGCAGGTGGTCGCGGGAGCCCGCATGTTGAAGTCCGGTCAGTTACCCGGTGGTGGCGACGAAGACCGCGAGACACCGTTGCGGGTTTCCAACGTCGTCTTCATGGGCATGGGGGAGGCATTGGCCAACTACCGCCGCGCGATCGATTCCATCCGACGATTGGTCGAGCCGCCGCCGTCTGGTCTGGGCATGAGCGCTCGTGGCATCACCATGTCGACAGTGGGTCTCGTACCGGCGATCGACAAGCTCGCCGACGAGGGGATTCCAGTCACGCTCGCGCTGTCGCTGCATGCTCCGGATGATGAACTGCGCGACGAATTGATCCCGATCAACAACCGGTGGAAGGTCGACGAAGCACTCGATGCGGCATACCGCTACTTCGAGAAGACCGGCCGGCGGGTATCCATCGAGTACGCGTTGATCCGTGACATCAACGACCACGCCTGGCGGGCCGACCTGCTGGGCGACAAGCTCGCCGCCCGCGGCAGCGGCTGGGTGCACGTCAACCCCATTCCGCTCAATCCCACCCCCGGATCGAAGTGGACCGCTTCACGACGCGGCGTGGAGCAACAGTTCGTCGAACGGCTGCGCGGTCACGGAATCCCGACGACGGTGCGCGACACCCGCGGTTCCGACATCGACGGGGCGTGTGGCCAGCTGGCGGCCGCCACCTCTTGACCTTCCAGTAGCTCAGCGGCTGCCGACGATGAGTTGCGCCGCCTCCTGGGTAGTTTCGACCAGGTGCAGGGACTGCTGCATCGCTCGGTCCTGCGCCAGACGGGCCAGCAGATCCCAGACGGGGACCTCACGGGTCCACTGCTGTCTGCCGACCAGGATCAACGGCGGAATGGAGCCGCTCGTCTCCGGGTCTGTGTAGTACATCCGGGTGACGGCCTGGAAGATCTCTTGAATGGTCCCTGCCGCCCCCGGGAGCACGATAATTCCCGCGTTGCATCGGGCAAGCAGGATCTCCTCGCGCAGCGCGTTGCTGAAGAACTTCGCAACCCCGCCGCAAAAGACATGGGGTGGCTCATGCCCGTAGAACCACGTCGGAACCCCCACACAACGCAGTTGGCTCATCGGGTCGGTGTGTTCAGCACGTACGGCGAGCGCGGAACGTGCCCATGCCGTGACGTCCGGCCGAAATGACGGAACGCGAGAAAGGGTGACCAGGGCGGCGTCGAGTTCGGAGACGTCGGACAGGCACGCTCCCAGGCTGGCCGCCTCCATCGCCCCCGGGCCGCCTCCGGTCAACACCAGCGTTCCGCCCTCGGCCAGCGAGTTGCCCAGTCGTGCTGCATCGGCGTAGGCGGTACTGGTGCGGAGCTCGGCATGCCCACCCATCACGCCGACGACGTTCTTGCCATCAAGTCGTTCATCGAGAGCATCGCCGATCGAGTCGTCGTGGATGGCTCGCATAACGGTGACGTAGGCATCGTGAACCGTCGCCGGGTCTCGCGACCAGTCATAGGCGCGTTTGTCGGCAGTGCCCTCGTACCCCCGACCCTCTATGCCGCAGTACAGGTCGCGGGGGTCGTACAACCGCGACCGGTAGGGGTTGACCGGCAGGCGGGGATCGGCCGGGAACGTCAACGCTCCGGCCGTACGCAGGTGTTCAGCAACCCTGCTCGGTACGACGCCGCCGAGGACGACAAGTCCGGACAAATCGGTGATCCGCAGCAGATCATCTGCGACCTCCGACAGATCGAGGTCCTGCAGACGGACCCCACGCAGCGGCCGCCCCGCCCTCAACTGGTCGCGTAGGCCCTGGGTACTGGTGATTTCCCGAGTCGTCACACCGGACATCCTGCCCCGCTTGGTCACGGTTGGGTTACAGACTCCGCCTGGGGGCAACCTCCCGCAGGGTTGGTGCGTCTGTCCATGTGCAGGCAGCGTTCGCAGCCCGCACATGGACCGGGAGGTGCTCCCGGGTGACGGAGAAAGCAGATCAATGAGGCGTGCGATATGGGTTGTGCCGGCAGCTGTTGCCATTGCTACGGCGGGTGTGGCGACAGCAGCACATGCGAACCCCGAAACGAAACATGGGTCAGTTGTCAGTACGCAATCGTCCTCCTCTAAGGTCACGGCCCGTCGGGGGACCGCGATCGATCAGACGGCGGCAACGAACCGTGCGATCGCGGCGGCGGTCACTCGCAGCTCGATGTTGGGCGAGGTTCCGGCATCCGACGTATCCGTACTCTCGATTCGGGTGGCGGCGGCGAACGCAGATTGGGCCTCTGCGGTTGCGCACCCTGAAGATCGACGCACCGACGATGCGTTCGTCGCGCTGCACCGCGTGAGGGGTAGGTGGAGCGTCGTCACGTTGGGTACGGCCGGGGTCGGGTGTGTCGTGCCCACCGCGTTACGCACCGACCTGCACCTGATCTGCGAGCCGGGTTCCTGACCTGCCGCAGCGCACGACGAGCAGCCGCGACCTCAGGGGGGTCGCGGCTGTTTCGTCGTGCGGACCGCGAGCGGGCAGCAGGGGGCAGAATGAGCCGCATGGACACCGGCGGGTACCAGGCGGCATACGAGGCGAGCATCAGCGACCCACAGACATTCTGGGCGGAGGCCGCAAGGGGTATCGCGTGGGTGAACCCTCCGACAACAATTCTGGACGATTCCAATCCACCGTTCTACCGCTGGTTCCCCGACGGGCGGATGAACACCTGTTTCAACGCGCTGGACCGGCACGTGATCGCCGGTCGCGCCGACCAGCCCGCGCTGATCTGGGACAGCCCGGTCACGGGCGAGAATACGTCGCACACCTATGCCGAACTGCTGGACCTGGTCGGCCGTGCCGCCGGAATGCTGACTGCGCTAGGCGTTGAGAAAGGGGATCGGGTCGTCATCTACCTGCCGATGATCCCCGAGGCCGTCATCAGCATGCTGGCCTGCGCGCGGATCGGCGCCATCCACTCCGTAGTATTCGGTGGGTTCGCACCCGCGGAACTGGCGGCGCGCATCGATGACGCCGGTCCGAAGGTGCTGATCACGGCTTCTTGCGGCGTGGAGCGCACCCGGGTCGTGGAGTACAAGCCGATGGTCGACGCGGCCATCGACCGCTCGGAACACCCACCGTCGCACGTCCTCGTGGTGCAGCGCTCGCAGGCGCACGCCGCGATGGGCGACCGGGACGTCGATTGGGCGACGGCGATGCGGCCGGACGGTGTCGGGGCCGTCGGGTGCGTGACGATGCTCGGATCTGATCCGCTCTACATCCTGTACACCTCGGGTACCACTGGCCGTCCCAAAGGGATCGTGCGTGACAACGGCGGTCATGCGGTTGCCTTGAACTGGTCGATGAAGCACGTGTTCGGCATGGAGCCGGGGGATGTGTGGTTTACCGCATCCGACGTCGGATGGGTCGTCGGCCACTCCTACATCGTCTATGCGCCTCTACTGGCCGGGTGCACAACCGTGCTGTTGGAAGGCAAACCGGTCGGAACTCCTGATGCATCGACGTTCTGGCGAATGATCGAGCAGCATCGGGTATCGGCGCTGTTCACCGCGCCGACCGGCATCCGCGCGATCAAGAAGGAAGACCCAGACGGCGCTCTGATGGCCGGCCGCGACCTGTCGAGCCTGCGCACCCTCTTCCTGGCTGGGGAACGCACCGACCCGGACACCTGGACCTGGGCCACCGAGCGGCTCGGCGTGCCAGTCGTCGACAACTGGTGGCAGACCGAAACCGGTTGGCCTATCTGCGCGAATCCCGTAGGCATCGAGTCGTTCCCGATCAAACCGGGATCGGCGACGATGCCCGTTCCTGGGTACGACGTGCGGGTACTCGACGCGAACGGGCGGCCGTGCGAGCCAGGCCAGGAAGGCGCGCTGTGCATCAAACTACCGATGCCGCCGGGCACTCTGGCGACCCTGTGGGGTGACGACGACCGGTTTGTCGATTCTTACTTGTCGGCCTATGACGGGTATTACAGCAGCGGCGACGGCGGCTACGTCGACCAGGACGGTTACGTCTGGGTGATGGGCCGGACCGACGACGTACTCAACGTCGCCGGACACCGACTCTCCACGGGAGGGTTGGAAGCGGTGGTGGCATCGCATCCCGACGTGGCCGAGTGCGCGGTCATCGGTGTCGCTGACGACCTCAAGGGGCAGGTGCCTCGCGCGCTGGTCGTCCTGAAAGGCGCCGTAGATCGCTCAGAGCAGGACGCGGAGCGGATTCGGACTGAGTTGGCCGCGATGGTGCGCAGCGAGGTCGGCGGGATCGCCGCGCTGCAGAGGGTCGACATCGTCGCCGCGCTGCCCAAGACCCGCTCAGGCAAGATTCTGCGCCGCACGATGCGTCAGATGGCCGACGGAGTCACCGCCCAGATTCCGGGGACGATCGAGGATCCAGCGGTATTGGACGCACTCCAGGACGTGCTCCGCGGCCCGTCGTGATCGCAGAAAGGCTCAGGTAGCCCCACTCCGACCTTCATTGACGCACAGAGCGGGCGCCTTGCACCCGCTCTGTGCGGATCGTGAATCCCCGGTCGCGCAATCGCTGAGAGAGCACTCCTCCGAGCGCCGTCGCCGGGGTGAGCACGCCGCCGTTCAGGCCGCCGGGAAGTGGGCACTGCTCCCGTTGGGTGGCGAGCGCGAGTGCGGATTCGGCGAGCATCACGCAGGTCGCCGCGTATCCGGGATCACCGTGCGCAGCCACAACGCTGCGGTAGGCGACGCCGTTGGTGGTCGTGCTGCGCGCGTCGGCCTTGAAGAACCCGTTGGCGCGCGCCTCGGCGCCCGGCCCCTGCCCGGCCTTGGGCAGCACCCGGTCGACCAGGGGCTGGATGAACGCGAGACTCATCACCCCAATGCCTGCGACGAGACCGCCGGACAACCCGTAGGCCGTGGCGCGACCGGCGAGACCGTCGCCGGTCTTCTGCTGTTCGCGATACCGGAAGGTGAAGCCGTATGCGTGGCCCTGGAGTGCGTTGCTGCGCCGGACGATGCGGGTGTTGTAGATAGCCATCACGAACGGGCCCGTCCACGATTTCACCTCGGGCGCGTACGACACCGACATGCTGTCGCGCCACTCGCCCTTGGGCTCGGCTGCGCGGTCGGGTGACAGCGCGAACTTGTCTAGCACGATCGCACGCTGCTTCTTGTCGGTGCGGATTTGCGCAATCTGACCCTTCATCGAATCTAGCGTGCCCCCGCTGACCCCGCCCTTGGCGGTGACGAAGAGAGTGGTGTCGGTCAGTTCACCAGCGCCGTCTGCTGCGGCGCGAGTAGCCAGTTCGAGCACGGCCAGGTCGGAGGGGACCGAATCAAACCCGCAGGAGTGCACGATCCGGGAGCCCGACGCCTGGGCCTGCTCGTGGAACTGATCGATGGAATCGCGGACGAACAGCACCTCACCGGTCAGGTCGACATAGTCGGTGCCGGCCTGCACGCACGCCTGGACCAGCGGCAGACCGAACCTGGCATATGGGCCGACCGTGCTGATGACGACCCGGGCCTGGCTGGCCATCGCGTGCAGTGAGGTGATGTCGCTGGAGTCCGCGCTGATCAGCGGCCAGTCGGCTGCGGAGGGGCCGAGCGAGGTGCGCACATCACTCAACGTGTCTGCGTTGCGACCGGCCAGACCTACGCGCACGTTCGCCGGCGCATAGGCAACGAGGTGCTCAGCGGTCAGCTTTCCGACGAAGCCGGTTGCGCCGAAGAGGACGATGTCGAGGTCACGCTGATTGCGGGGAGTTGCCATATCCCGAGGTTAACGACCGGGTAGGACAGTCGTTTCGAAGGCAGGACCCTCGGTGACGTACTCAATGAGCGGGAATCCTCAGCCGGGCAACGCGGGCGCTGTGCGGCGTCACGAACAGATCGATCACGGGCGGGTCCTGCGGGTTCTTCGGCCGCGACCAGGTACCGACTGCGCGTCCACCGTCGATGACGACGGGTTTGAACATGCCGTTACCGCCGGGCACGATCCGTTGCGCATACGACGGGTCGAGGGTCGGCGAGCGGTCGGCGTAGCCCAGCAGGATCTCGTCGAACGCGGCTGTCAGCAATGGTTCGAGGGTCTGCCGGGAGGTGCCGGCCTCGACGATCTGCGGGGCGGCATAGAGGGTAACCCCGCCCAGGTCGAGCGGCACGAAACCGTCCGTGATCTGCTCCCACACCGGGGCGACCTCCCGGACCAGCAGCTTGGACCATCCGAGGAAGTCGGCGCGGGACGCCGGTCCGTGCCCCGTGAAGTAGCGACGGGCCCAGCCGATGACAGGATCTGCCGAGGGTTCGTCGACCGGTAACCAGTCGTCGCACAGTACGAACTGCTGCACGCCTTCCTTGGTCGGCCCCAGACAGATGGCGCTGCTGATCGACAGGTCGATCAGCAGGTGGGCCCCTCGTTGCCCCCTCGTGTCGATCCCGGACTCTGTCCAGGCATCGAGCAGTTCGCGGCGGGTGAGTCCGCGACGGCCGGACAACGCATCCCGGGTCAGGACATGAGCACGATCGATCGTCGGTGCATCGATCCCGAGGGCCACCAGGCGGGAACGATACTGGGCTCGGATCCGGTCGCCCGTCACGGCCAGCATCCATCGCAGGTCAGCGGCCAGGACCGTATGCAGGGTGCCGCGCATCGGCCAACTACGAACAATGCCGCCCTCGTTGAACGCCGTATCGACCTCGATGATCAACCGTGAGGCGGTCCGCGCGGCAATGGCCAACCGACACGCTCGCCAATCCTGGCTCTGGGTGCACACCAGGTGCCCGACGACGTCGCTCGGCGTCGCCAGCGGTTCACCGACCAACCGCTGCGCCACGAGCCGCATCCGCGCCACCTGGAGCGAGCTCACGGTCTGCGGCATACGGCCGACCATAGGCGTGACCTACGACACCGGCGGCCTGGGCCGGTTGCTCTCAGCCGTGGCCGACCTGGACGGTGACCAGACCGGCGAGTCCGTCGAGGTACCTACGGCCTTCGGAATGCCAGATGTGTGCCCCCTCACCTTTGAGGATGTCCGAGATGTCGGCGCCCTGACCACCAGGAGCGGCGGGTTGGCTGACGCACGGTCGAGCGAGATATCCCCACTGATGGTTGCGCGCCTCCGCATGACGAGGGGCGCCGGCCGGAGTGGTCCCCCCGCGCCGGTCTCGGTTGTCGACGCGATCCGTTGCGGTGTCGTGGTTATCGAGTGCCCCAGTCGTAGCGTTGCTTGTGCAGTTTGAGGTAGACGAGCGTCTCGGTCTCGGTAACGCCCGGGATGGTTCGGACGACCTCGGACAGCAGGCTCAGCAGGTGATCGTCGTCCTCGCACACGACTTCGACGATCAGGTCGTAACGCCCCGCGGTGATCACCACGTAGGCGACTTCGGGCAGTTCGTCGAGCCGAGCCGCGACCGTGTTCAGATTGCCGGTCACCTTGAGCCCGATCATGGCTTGACGTGCGAATCCGACCTGGGCCGGATCGGTAACGGCGACGATCTGGAGCACGTCGCTGTCCACAAGTCGCTGTACCCGGCTACGAACGGCGGCTTCGGACAGGCCGATATCCCTCGCGATAGCTGAGTAAGCGGTACGGCCGTCGTGTTGCAAGCGGGAGATGATCGCCTTCGACGTCTCATCCAAAACACTCGGTCTGCTGCGAATTGCCTCGGTCATCTGGACATAATGTCACGAAAGTCGTAGATGCAAGGGATTCAAGCTCAGTATTTCGTGATTAGGCGGGGAAAGAGGCGCTATAGTTCGGCGAGGATCTGAGCAGGCACGGATTCGAGGAATACACGCGGATCAAGCACGTGGTGGCCGACATCAATAGTTGGATAGCCGACGACAGTTTCTGGGAAGAGGAGATATGACGGGCGCAGTCGAGCAGGTCAAGAAGCAGTTGTTCATCGATGGGCAGTGGCGGGACGGTGCAAACGGCGACACGTTGGCCGTCAACGACCCGTCCACCGGCAAAGCATTGGCGCACGTGGCTGACGCGACCCCTGCCGACGGGGACGCCGCGCTCACCGCTGCGTCGAACGCGCAGCGGGACTGGGCGCGCACACCGCCTCGCGACCGCGGCGAGATCCTGCGGTCGGCCTTCGAGCTGCTGACCGAGCGCGCGGAGTTCTTCGCCGAGTTGATGACCCTCGAGATGGGCAAACCACTGGCAGAGTCCAGGGGTGAGGTCACCTACGGGGCCGAGTTCTTCCGCTGGTTCTCTGAGGAGTCCGTCCGTATTTCCGGCCGGTTCTCCACCGCTCCCAACGGAGCGACCCGGTTGATGACGATGAAGGGCCCGGTGGGGCCGACGTTGATGGTGACGCCATGGAACTTCCCGCTCGCGATGGGCACCCGCAAGATCGGCCCGGCCATCGCTGCGGGCTGCACGATGGTCGTCAAGCCGGCCGCCGAGACGCCGCTGACGATGCTTGCGTTGACCCAGTTGCTGGAAGAGGTCGGTCTGCCGGCCGGTGTGCTGAACGTCATCACGACGAGTCAGTCCGGCGCCGTCATGGAGCCACTCATCCGCGACCCGCGGGCACGCAAGCTGACCTTCACCGGCTCGACGGGGGTCGGCCGCAAACTCGTGGAGCAGTCCGCAGATCAACTGCTTAGGTTGTCGATGGAGCTGGGCGGCAACGCGCCGTTCATCGTCTTCGATGACGCCGACATCGATGCGGCTGTCGATGGCGCGATGCTCGCCAAGATGCGCAACATCGGAGAGGCCTGCACTGCGGCCAACCGCTTCCTGGTGCACGCTGACGTCGCGCAGGAGTTCAGCGACAAACTGGCGAAGCGGATGGGTGCGATGGTCATCGGAAACGGCCTCGACGATGGTGTCACCGTGGGTCCGCTCATCACGGCCAAGGCCGTCGCGAAGGTCACCGAACTGGTTGACGACGCGAAGGAGCGTGGCGCTACCGTCATATGCGGGGGAACAGCGGGCGACGGCGAAGGCTTCTTCTACCCCCCGACCGTGCTCACCGGGGTGCCTGCCGACGCCGACCTGGTACGCGAGGAGATCTTCGGCCCGGTCGCGGCCATCCAGACGTTCACCGACGAGCAGGACGCGATCGACCGCGCCAACGACACCGAGTACGGCCTCGCGTCCTATTTCTTCACCCGCGACTTCTCCCGGGTGATGCGGGTCAGCGAAGGCCTGGACTACGGCATGGTCGGGGTCAACCAGGGCATGATCTCCAACCCAGCTGCACCGTTCGGTGGTGTCAAAGCCAGCGGGTACGGCCGCGAAGGCGGCTTCGAAGGCATCGAGGAGTACCTCGAGACCAAGTACGTCGGGCTAGCGCTCTGACAGTATTTCTCGGATTTTTCTGAGTTCCCGATAGACGAGAAGGCGGCGTGCCCGGTTGGGTGCGCTGCTTTTTCATGCCACCCCGGGGGCCTGTGGATAAGTAAAGACCGCTTGGACGTCGACCTTCTACGGTGCACATGATGCGCCGAGCGAAGGAGGAAACCGATGGTCGCAGGTGGCTTGTTGTGCGGGACTGGACGGTCGGCGCCGACCTCGCACTTGCGGGTGCAGTCACGTGGGGGTCAAGGCCGGTACCAGACCTCGACTTCTTTTCTCCCACGCAGATGAGGTGGTGGCCGGTGCGAACGCTGGCGCGGGAGGCGTCAGCGGAGCCGGTCGTCCCGGGGTGGTCAGTTCCGAGCGACGGGTCGCAGGTCGTGCCCGCCGACCGGGGGCTCGGTGCCCGATGAGCCCACTGAAGATGGCGAGCGCCACTGCGCAGACGGTTGCGCTGTTTCGGCTGACGGACGAAGAACTGCACCTGTTGGGTGCCGCCGACGACGTCGACACGCCCTACCTGGATCGGCTGGAACCGGATCAACGCGGTGTAGCGGTCGACGTCGCTTACCGCTCTTTGCTGGCACATGGGGTGTGTGAGGCCCAGGACGGTGGTCTGCTGGTGCCCGACGAACTGGTCCAGTTGTTGCAGGTGCGCGCAGGTCCGGAACGCGCTTACCGGATCGAGGTTCGCAGCCAGGGTGGGCGGTCGATCCGCCACCTCTACGAAGCGGGCGGCACCACGGTGTGCGAAGACATCTCGGCTGACGGAGTCCACGATTTCGATGTGCGTCCAGTGAGCGATTCGCAGCTGCTGTTGACCGAAAAACTTGGGCCGCCGGCCAATGGGGTCGTACTCCGAGCGGCCTGGCGCGCCATCGGAGATCGCGATCTGCAGGGCTCACCCCCGCCGTGGGGAGCCGTGTCGGCGACGGCGGATCTGACGGTGCGAACCCCCGGTGCCCCAGGCGACCTCGTCTCGGTCATTTGGGGCGATGCGGGCACCTATCTGATCAGCGAGGTGCCCGTGAGTCCATCCGAAGATGGGAGTTCGTGGACCATGGCCTCGTTGGTGGCCGGGTACCTCGGAATCGAACGGGCCAGTTGAGACGGGCTCGGTCGTTAGCACGCATCCGCACCCGCGTTACTTTTGATTCACTGCACTAGGACTCGGAGCGCGCTCCCGGCACAATGGGCTGGTGACGAATTCCGCTTCCGCCCGCACGGTCGCACTCCTGGGGTCGACCGGTTCGATCGGCACCCAGGCTGTCGAGATCGTTCGTCAGAACCCGGAGCTCTTCACCGTTATCGCGATTGCTGCGGGAGGCCGTGACCTGCGCGCGGTAGCTCGGCAAGCCGTCGATCTGCAGGTTGAGTTGGTGGCTGTCGCGCATGGCGATCAGGGGCAGGTGCACGATCTCATCGCCGATGCTGCGCGCAGGGCCGGCCGCGGGCATTACGCCCCCCGCGTCGTCGCAGGCGCAGATGCAGTGGTCGAAGCAGCCCGGTGCGGCGCAGACGTGGTGCTGAACGGGATCACCGGGTCGATCGGGTTGCGCCCGACGCTGGCCGCACTGCGGGCCGGTTCCACTCTCGCCCTGGCCAACAAGGAGTCGCTCATCGTCGGCGGTGCGATGGTCAAGGCCCTGGCTGCACCCGGCCAGATCGTGCCCGTCGACAGCGAGCACAGTGCCATCGCGCAATGCCTGACCGCGGGCACCCACGACGAGGTGCGCCGCTTGGTGGTGACCGCCAGCGGTGGCCCATTCCGCGGCAGGTCCAAGCTGGAGTTGCGCGATGTCACGCCCCAGCAGGCGCTCGCGCACCCGAACTTCGCCATGGGTCGGGTCGTCACCACCAACTCGGCCACGCTGGTCAACAAGGGCCTGGAAGTCATCGAGGCGCACCTGCTCTTCGACATCCCGCTGAACCAAATCGACGTCGTCGTGCACCCGCAGCAGATGATCCATTCGATGGTCGAGTTCGTCGATGGATCGACGATCGCGCAATGCGGACCCCCCAGCATGCTCGTGCCGATCGCGCTCGGTCTCGGGTGGCCCCGGCACGTTCCGGACGCCGGGCCCCGCATCGACTGGGCGCGGGCCTCCAGCTGGGACTTCGAACCGCTGGACGACGTGGCGTTCCCAGCTGTTGAACTGGCCCGCAAGGTGGGGCAGGCGGGATCGACCTATCCCGCGGTCTACAACGCGGCCAACGAGGAGTGCGTTGATGCCTTCCACGACGGACGGCTGCCGTTCACCGGCATCGTCGACACAGTGGCGCAGGTCGTGCATGCGCATGACTCCGGTGCGGGCGAGCTCACAGTCGAGCAGGTGCTGCGGGCCGAGGACTGGGCCCGCGCCCGCGCCGGGGAGGTACTGCGCGCAGCGTGAGCGCAGCCGATCTCGGTGCGCGTGAGAACCTAGTCAGGTGATGTTCCTGCTCGGTGTGGTCCTGATGATCGTCGGCGTCGCCGCGTCGATCGCGCTGCATGAGTTGGGACACATGGTGCCCGCCAAGAAGTTCGGCGTGAAGGTCACTCAGTACATGATCGGTTTCGGGCCGACAATCTTCTCTCGTCGTCGCGGCGAGACGGAATACGGCGTCAAGGCGATTCCGCTCGGCGGGTACATCCGGATGGTCGGCATGTTCCCGCCCGCGCCAGGGGAGGACCCCTCCCGGGTGCGGGCATCGTCGACCGGGCGCTGGAGCCAGCTGGTCGATCAGGCCCGCGAGGCCGCGTTCGAGCAGATCCCCGAGCACGAAGCGCACCGGGTCTTCTACAAACTGCCGACGCACCGCAAGGTGATCATCATGTTCGGCGGGCCGTTCATGAACCTGGTCATCGCGGCCGTGCTGCTGATCGTGATTGCGTGCGGAATCGGCGTGAAAACCCAGGTCACCGCCGATGTCGCCTCGGTGGCCACGTGCCTTTCGACCGCACATGGCACGGTGCCCAAGACGTGTGCCACGCCGTCGCCCGCAGCGGCAGCCGGATTACAGGCGAAGGACCGCATCGAATCCGTTGACGGCGTCAAGGTCAGCACCACACTGGCGGCCACCGCGATCATCCGCGCGCACCCGAACCAGCAGATCCCGATGGTGATCGTGCGCGGCGGCGAGCGCCGTATGATCACGATCACTCCCGCCCTACGAACCCTGCCCAAGACCGACGACCGCGGCCTCCCCGTGACGAACTGGACCGGCTCGGTCGAGACCGTCCGCGCGGGCCAGATCGGTGCGGGTATCGGCGGCACGCTCGTGCGGGAGCGCGAGTCGCTGACTGCCGCACCCGCGATCATCGGCGGCGGGGTCCAGCAGACCGCAGCGGTATTCGTGAAGATTCCGCAGAAGATGATCGGCGTCTTCAACGCCGCGTTCGGCAGCGGGCAGCGCGACCAGAACGGTCCCATGTCCGTGGTCGGGGTCGGTCGAATTGCCGGGGACGTCACCGAGAGTACGCAGGTCTCCAACACCGACAAGATCGTCCTGCTCCTCAGCCTGATCGCCTCACTCAACCTGGCGCTCTTCGTCTTCAACCTGATTCCGCTGCTCCCGTTGGACGGTGGTCACGTCGCCGGTGCGCTGTGGGAAGCGCTGAAGCGACCGATCGCCCGTGCCCGGGGTATCAAGGGTCCGATCTACGTCGACGTGGCCAAGGCCCTGCCCGTCGCCTACGGCGTGTCGATGGTGCTGCTCGTGATGTTCGGGCTGCTCTTCTACGCCGACATCGTCAATCCGATCAAGTTCAACTAACGAAGGACACGCCTTCCCTCATGACCGTTTCTCTCGGTATGCCGTCCGGCCCCGCGCCCGTGCTTGCGCCGCGCCGCAAGACCCGCAAGATCAAGGTGGGTAAGGTCGACGTCGGTGGCGACGCCCCGATTTCGGTGCAGTCGATGTGCACGACCCCGACCACCGACATCAACGCGACACTGCAGCAGATTGCCGAGCTCACCGCGTCCGGATGCGACATCGTCCGGGTCGCGTGCCCCAGCCAGGACGACGCCGAGGCGCTGCCGATCATCGCGCGCAAGAGTCAGATCCCGGTGATCGCCGACATCCACTTCCAGCCCAAGTACGTCTACGCGGCCATCGAGGCTGGATGCGCCGCCGTGCGGGTCAACCCGGGCAACATCCGCAAGTTCGACGACCAGGTCAAGCAGATCGCCAAAGAGGCCAAGGACGCAGGTGTCTCGATACGGATCGGCGTGAACGCCGGATCCCTGGACCCGCGGCTGATGGAGAAGTACGGCAAGGCAACCCCCGAGGCACTCGTTGAGTCGGCCCTCTGGGAAGCGTCGTTGTTCCAGGAGCACGATTTCCACGACTTCAAGATCTCGGTGAAGCACAACGACCCTGTTGTCATGGTGCGCGCCTACGAGCTGCTGTCCGAGCGCGGCGACTGGCCGCTGCATCTCGGCGTTACTGAGGCGGGCCCGGCCTTCCAGGGCACCATCAAGTCCGCTACCGCGTTCGGTGCACTGCTGTCCAAGGGAATCGGCGACACCATCCGGGTCTCCCTGTCGGCGCCGCCCGTCGAGGAGATCAAGGTCGGCAACCAGATCCTGCAGTCGCTGAACCTCAAGCCGCGCAAGTTGGAGATCGTCTCCTGTCCCTCGTGCGGGCGCGCGCAGGTCGACGTCTACAAGCTTGCCGACGAGGTCACCGCTGGCCTGGAGGGCCTGACCGTTCCCTTGCGGGTGGCGGTGATGGGTTGTGTCGTCAACGGTCCGGGTGAGGCTCGCGAGGCCGACCTGGGCGTGGCTTCGGGCAACGGCAAGGGGCAGATCTTCGTCAAGGGAGAGGTAGTCCGTACCGTTCCGGAGAGCCAGATCGTCGAGACGCTCATTGACGAGGCGATGAAGATCGCTGAGGAGATGGGCGAGCCCGTCGACGGCGAGACCGGCGCACCAACCGTCTCCGTCAGCTAGTTCCCGAAAAGCTGCTGGGGCTCCTCATGGCCGTAGATCCGGCGGCTTGTTCTAGCGAACTAGCGAAAGTCGACCTGTACCGGCGTGTCGGACGGAGGGTCGGCGCAGTGCTCCCGTAGTCATCGTCACGGCGGGGACGCACGTAACGATGACGTTCCTGCGCGTTCGGGACCATCCAGCGCGATTCTTGGGGCACGCTTGTCCTTGTGTTGCGTACCTCCAGTCCCGCGCGATCGCTCGGTACCGCCGATTACGCCGCCGCACTGGACCTGTGCGAACAGGACGCGCTGAGCAATGTTTTCGTGGCCGCGCGCCTCATCGAGGGCGGGCCGACTTTCACCAGTTCGCTCCTGGGTATCGGCAATCCCCCGCTGAGTTCGATGTGCTGGGTATCGGCGAACGTCGTCCCGATCAATTGTGACGAGCCTGCTTTGAAGGCCTTCGCGGCCAAGCTGCGTCGATACCGTCGCCGTTGCTCCTCAATCTTCGGTGAGGCCGACCAGGTGCTCGGCTTGTGGGAGCGGTTGGAGCCGATGTGGGGATCGCCGTCCTCGATCCGCGCCGATCAGCCGATGATGGCGGTGACCACGTCGCCGCGTGACGCCGATCGCCCGATGGATTCGAGGGTGCGACTGGCCCGCGCGGACGAGGTGGACCTGGTTCTCCCGGCTGCGGCGCACATGTTCACCGCCGAGATCGGTTACCCACCGTTCGTCGGCTCCGACCACGACTACCGCCGCATGGTCGGGGGCCTGATCGGTGCCGGCCATACTTATGTCATCTGTGAGGGCGGACAGGTGGCATTCAAGGCGGACGTCGGTTCTCTTGCTTTCGGGGTTGCGCAGATACAGGGAGTATGGGTGACTCCGCACCTGCGCGGGACGGGGCTGGCGCAGCCGGCGATGAATGCCGTCGTGCAGCATGTGCTGGACAACCTGGCCTCCGAAGTCACCCTCTACGTCAACTCATACAACGAGGCCGCCATTCGCACCTACGTCGCTGCTGGGTTCGAACAAGTCGGCACTTTCGCGACCGTCATCGTCTGAGACCGGCCCCGAGCCCGTCTGCCACAGTGGGCGGCATGCAGCCACAGCCGCTCTGCCTCGGTGCCAAGTTCGTCGCCACCTTGTTCGCGGGATCGAGCGTGCTGCACACAGCGCGTCCCGAGGTGTTCACAGGGATGATCCCGGGCTTTCTCCCTTATCCTCGAGAACTGGTCTACATCTCCGGTGCGGCCGAGTTTCTTTGTGCACTCGGTCTGATCGTGCCTCGTTCGCGGCACATCGCAGCGGTGGCCTCGACCGCGTTGTTGATTGCCGTTTTTCCTGCGAATCTGCAAATGGCCTGGAGCGCGGGAGGAGATTTCGTCGAGAAGGGCGCCTCAGCCGCTCGGGGGCTGACCCTCGGGGTGGCTCTCGTCCGACTCCCGTTGCAGTGGCCGCTGATCCGATGGGCCTGGGGCGCCCGCGGCGTAGCGACTGGGGACTGACCGCGTCGGGATCCTCAGGCCCAGGTCACCTTCATTCGGTCGCGCCACAGCGAGAGCACGTCTCGTCCCTCACAGCTGATGTTCGATCCCCGGTTCCACAACGCCAGGTAGAGCGAAACCGCGTCCCCCGAGACGACCGCGTCGGCATGATCAGAGGTGCGGTCCCGCCGGACCTGAGGTAGGTCTTGGCCGAAAGAGAGCAGCCACGAGTCGCCTGTGTCGGTGGTGTGCACGATCACGGTCACCGGGCTGCTGGACCGAAGGTCGAAAGTCCGACGTGGCATGAAACAGCTCAGCAATTCATCCACGCCATCCGCGGCGAACCCGGGGGAGAGGTCTACGTCGTCGGTGTCGGGGCGGTATCCGAGCCGGGCGCCGAGTGCGTCAACAGAATGGATGGTCGCTTCGTGACACTGCCGACGCGCCCAGCTCTCGCGTCCTGGGAGCGGACTGGACATGAAGAAGGGCAGGTCGGCATCGGTCGGGATACTGCGGAGGACGTCGACGAGGTCGTTACAGGCGTCCTGCAGCCACACACCGGGGTCGTCAGTCGAGAGGCCCTCTTGTTCGACCGTTTCAGAGTCGCGGGGTTCCTCGCCCTGAATAGTCGTGGCCGCCCAGCGCTGCACCATTCCCTGGTGGGCGAGCAGATGTCCGACATTCCAATGCGGGCAGGTCGGCACGGCGGCGGCGAGACCCGCCTGCCGAGCTTCCTCACGCAGCCGGGCGCTCGCTTCGTAGATGCCGTCCAGGTACGTCTCGAATGACAGTGTTGCTGGCATGCCCGCGACGCTACCCCGCCATGACCGGCCAGACCCTGCCTATCGAGCGGAGGGGTACCCGGCCCAGTGGAGGGGGTATATGCCCTCCACTCGAATCCGGACCCCTCCGCTCGACGTGATGTTCACAGCCTGGCGAGCCAGGTGGAGTCGGTTCGCGGCCGGATACCTGCGTCGATGAGTAGGGTTCGGAACCGATCGGGGTTGATGGCGTCATCCCAACCCCACCGTGTTACCCGTGCGACCACCCGGCGAAGGCGATCCTCTCGTCGTTTCTCGCGCCACAGGACACCGGCTGCCTCGTCTCCGGTGGCGCCGTCCGCCACTGCGTATTTGGTCCGGCCATCCACTTCGCCAACCGTGTCGATCTCGGGCCAGTACATATCGGTGCGGCCGACGAATCCGTCGACGTCGTCGCAACGGACCTGCAACTGCGGCTTCGGCATGCCGAGTTCGAACATTTGTGCTCTGCTCAGCGATTCCGCGGCTGATTCCGACGCGCCGTCGGCCAGTGCCGCCACGAGCTTGACCCGCGCTCGTCCGCGAGCGCCACGGGGGATTCGTTTGATCTCGGCGGCCACCTCGTCGCGGCGGGCCAGTCCGCGGTGCAATACGTCGTCGAGTGCTGCGAGGCCGGTCGCAAGTGGGTGGACGCGAGCGACATCCACCGCCGTTCGGCAAGGGTCGGTAAGCCGCAACCCGTCATGGATCACGGCGACCGGCAAGTTCTGCGTTCGGTGGCGCTGGATGCCCAGGCCGACCCCTGTGGATTGATCGTGATCCAGCATCTCCACCCTCGTGGGCGTTGCGCCGATGATGGGAATGCCCCATGCCAGGGCTGCGGTTCGGTGCGAAACGAGTCGCGATAGCGGTGACGCGGCCGATGTGATGTGTGCCAGCACCACGTGTTGCTGGGCCGGGTCGAGTGCGGACCACACCTCCTGCTCGATGTAGGCGTCGCGCCGCGCATGGAACCAGCTCACGGCTTGATCGGGGCGGGTGTCACCGGCTACCGCGCGTAGCCGTTCGACAACGGCGTAGCTGAGCGCCCTGAGAGGTGCCTCGAACACTTCTGGTGTGCAGTGCGGGGTCTCGCGATTCGGTGTGGGTGAGGGGCGCATCGCCCGATGGTGCTCTGATCGCCGCTCCTCAGCCCGAGTTATCCCCAGCTGTCCGCCGAGCGGAGGGGTACGCCGCCCAGCGGAGGGGGTATATGTCCTCCGCTCGAAGCCGGACCCCTCCGCTCGGCGAAGGTGTTGGTGGGGTGCTTGGACGGATATCCTCGAGCGCGACCCACCCCCAGCCTGAAGGAGTGTCCGACCGTGGCTCTACGCATGTCGACCCTGTTCCTGCGAACCCTGCGCGAGGACCCGGCCGATGCAGAGCTGCCGGGCCACAAGTTGCTCGTACGCGCCGGATACGTACGCCGCGTCGCCCCCGGCATCTACACCTGGCTGCCGCTAGGGCTGCGTGTGCTGGGCAAGGTCGAGGGCATCATCCGCGATGAGATGGCCGCTATCGGCGCCCAGGAAGTGCGCTTTCCTGCGTTGCTGCCACGCGAGCCGTACGAGCTGACCGGTCGCTGGAAGGAGTATGGCCCCAACCTCTTCCGGTTGAAGGACCGCAAGGACGCGGACATGCTGCTCGGCCCCACGCACGAGGAGATGTTCGCGCTCACCGTGCGCGACACCTACTCCTCCTACAAGGACCTACCCCTCGCCCTCTTCCAGATCCAGCAGAAGTACCGGGACGAAGCCCGCCCGCGTGGTGGCATCCTGCGCGGCCGAGAGTTCATCATGAAGGACTCCTACTCCTTCGACATCGACTCGGCGGGACTACAGAAGTCCTACGACCTGCACCGCGACGCCTACATCAAGATTTTCGAGCGCTTCGGTTTCGAGTACGTCATCGTGCAGGCGGATTCCGGTGCGATGGGTGGGTCGGCCTCCGAGGAGTTCCTGGCGGTCAGCGAGCACGGTGAAGACACCTTCGTGCGCGACGGCAGCGGGTACGCAGCGAACGTCGAGGCCGTCCAGGTACCTCAGGCGTCCGAGGTCGAGGTGACCGCCGGCCCGGCACACGTCGAGCACACTCCGGGCACCCCCACCATCGATACCTTGGTCGCAGCCCTGAACGCCGACCACCCGCGCTCCGACGGCGCGGTGTGGAGCGCCGCCCACACGTTGAAGAACGTGATCGTCATGCTCGAGCACCCGGACGGTACCCGCGAACCGCTCGCGATCGGCCTTCCCGGCGACCGAGACGTCGACCCCAAACGGCTCGGAGCGAAGGTGGCGCCCGCTGAGGTTGTGGCGTTCGAGGAGAAGGACTTCGCCGCCAACCCCAGCCTGACTAAGGGGTACATCGGCCCGGGCGTGCTGGGCCAGACCAGAGCTAGCGGTATCCGTTACCTGCTCGACCCCTCGATCGCCCGCGGATCGGCCTGGGTCACCGGCGCCGATGAGCACGACAAACACGTCCTGGACCTTGTGTTCGGCCGCGACTTCGAACCGGACGGCACGATCCAGGCTGCTACGATCCGCGACGGCGACCTCAGCCCGTCCGGGCAGGGCACGTTATCGCTCGCCCGCGGGATCGAGATGGGGCACATCTTTCAGCTCGGTACGAAGTACGCCGAAGCACTGGGTTTGAAGGTTCTCGACGAGAACGGAAAGCTGGTCACCGTCACGATGGGCTCCTACGGCGTGGGCGTCACCCGGGCGGTCGGAGTCATCGCCGAGGACAACCTCGACGAGATCGGACTCATCTGGCCGCGCGAAATCTCGCCGGCTGACGTGCACGTAGTTGCCACGGGCAAGGACGAGGCTGTCTTCCTGAAAGGCAACGAGATCGTCAGTGCACTCGAGGCGCAGGGCGTGCAGGTGCTCTACGACGACCGTCGCAAGGTCTCACCCGGGGTGAAGTTCAAAGATTCAGAACTGATCGGCGTGCCGACCATCTTGGTCCTGGGCCGCGGCCTCGCTGACGGGGTGGTCGAGCTGAAGGACCGCCGCAGCGGAGGACGCCGCGAGGTCGCGGTGGACGACGCGGTGGCAGAGGTGGTCGCCGAGGTCCGACCTACGATGTCCCGGTGACGACGACAAGCGGGGATTCGCGTATCGGCTCGACGAGAGTCACCGGCTGGGTGGGGGTCCTCGCGCGGCTGATCCTCGGGCTGACCTATCTGACGGCGGGCGTCGACAAAGCGCAGAACCTTGCGCTCACCCAACAGGCGACTCGGGCCTTCCAGATATTGCCGTACGACCTGGCGAACACCTGGGGCGTCTTCATGCCGTTCCTGGAGATCATTCTCGGGGCACTCCTCGTTGTTGGTCTGTTCACACGGTGGACGGCGATCGCCGGTGGGGTACTGATGGCGGTGTTCATCGCCGGGATCATCTCGGTCTGGGTGCGCGGAATCTCGATCGACTGTGGGTGCTTCGGAGGTGGCGGAACCACCGGCGCGACCCAGTACCCGATCGACATCGCGAGGGACGTGGGGCTGCTTGCGTGCGCCGTGTGGTTGGTTGTCTTCCCGCTCACCAAGGTAAGCGCCGACCGCGCTCTATGGGGTCGTTGAGCACATATCTACCCCGGTTAGACTTCCCGGCATGAGTCGCCCCGACCGGTCTGCCGAAATCAAATCACTCGCTCCGCGCAAGGGGCCGTCACGGTCACTACTGGCTGCGGTCATTGCTGTAGTCGTGCTTCTCGCAGCTGGTGGAGCCTTTCTGGTAACCCAGTCGAACAAGACCGATGTGAATGCATCCAACTCTTCGCTTCCCAAGGGGGCGGTGGCCGGCGGTAAGGGCATCGACCCCTACCCGGGAGCTGCCAAGTCCGGCGTTCCGAGTGTCGATATCTATGAAGATTTCCAGTGCCCGATCTGTAATGAGTTCGAAAAAGCGAACGGCCCCCAGGTGATGGGAATGGCAAAAGCTGGAAAGATCAAACTCAACTACCACGTGCTCAGCTTCCTGGATACCAACTTGAAGAACGACGGCTCGAGTCTCGCGGCAAACGGTGCTTTCTGCGCAGCCGATGCGGGTAAGTTCGAGCAGTACCACACCGCAAACTTCGCGGGGCAGCCCACCCAAGAGGGGAAGGGTTATACCGAGACCCAGATCAAGGGGTTCGGTGCAACTGCTGGAATTACCGGCGCGGCGCTGTCGACCTTCGACAAGTGTGTGTCGTCGAATAAGTACGCAAAGTACGTAGAGGCCACGCAGACGAGGTCTGCCAAGGACAATGTCAACGGTACGCCGACTTTCGTTTTCAACGGCAAACAGCTCTCCAGCAGCAGTGCTGCCTACTCTAGGTTGCTGAGCACCCCGAACTCTTTCCAGCAGGTGCTGCAGTCCCAGACCAAGTGACTCACGTGGTGCGCCCGGATCTATGCGGTCTCACTTCTCGCGGCGAATACGAGCCGTATCGCATAGCAAACGCTCCGGCCACAACAGGCGGTGCGTTGGCGACCTTCAACACATGCGATTCGTCGAAGAAAACGAGAAGTTCGTCGATGCAACCCAGACTGCGGCTGACACGAATGACATGACTGGAACGCCGACGTTCTTCACCCACGGTAAGAAGCTCTCGGACAAGACTGCCGATAAGACCAGTCTGTCGTAGACGCCCAACTCCTTCGCGCAGGTCCCGCACAACCCAGACCAAGTAAGTTGCGTACGCGCCTCTATTCCTGCATCGCCTTGGCCGCGATGACGTAGCGGGACAGCGCCGCCTGATCGGGGGCGCTGTCTTCGGCTTCGGCCAATGCGTTGAGTACCAGCCGTATGAAGGACCAGTCCCGGGCACGGTCTTCGTCCAAATCCGCTGCCTGGCAGATGACGCTCAGCCGAGTACGCAAATGGGCGCGCACGCTGTCAGCTTTCAGTGCCTCATCCCAACGGTTCCACAAGGCCGGCGCGACAGCGAATTCCCATTCGCCGTTGATGGGTTTCGGGTCGATCGCCAACCACGGGTCACGTTGGGCTGCGAGGACGTTCGTGAAGTGCAAATCGGTGTGCACCAGATCTTTAGCGCTGTCCGGGCCGAGATCCTGCAGCATGGAGGCTGCCTGCTGGCTCATCCGACGCGGGACGTGGGGTGATCCGACGCGACATCGAACCGACCATCGTGTGCTGTGCGTCGGTAAGTCGTCCACTCGCGCGACCGGCGGTGCGTCCAACCGCCGGAACAGGTCGCCGAGCTCGCGGCAGGCGTCCAGGATCGGGAGCGTTTCCAACGTTCGGCTGCTGTCGAGCCGCTCCAGCGACAGCGCCCACCTCGTCGGATCAGCAGCAAAGAGCCGCACAGCACCGCGCCCATCCCACTGCCGCAGGGCCAGGTGCTCGAAGCGCGCCTCGGGGTGCGGCCACGTGACCTTCAGCACAATGGGCCTGTCGTCGCGCAGGTAGGGCAGAACCAGGGCGGTTGAACCGAACTGCGGTTCTCCGTCGGCCTTCAGATCCCACTGCTCCACACAATCGCTGATCAGCCGAGGCAGATCTCGCAGCCAGGACTTTCCGTCACACCCCGACACCGCAGGACGATCGGCGATTGCCGTAGCAAATGTGGCTGGGATGACGAGTACGGAGGCGCTCACCCGAGCAGGCCTGGAAAGGCCTGCGGAGTGACACCCCAGCGCCACGACAGTGAGAGCGCCTGACTCCACTCGCGCGAGACGCCCTTCAGATCCGGCACCGATCCGCGGGTGTTCGCAGCGGTGCGGGCTGCAGTGCGAACGACGTCGCTGAGCACCTGACGTGCAAGCAGCGATCGTTGAGTAGGGGAGTCGGGGCGGGTCGGCAGCCGGTAGCTCTGCACTGCGGGTGGCGCAGCACCCGCAGCGCCCTGCTCGAGCCGAGACCGGGCAGCAGACATCGCCAGCACTGAGGCGGCGGGCAGCGAGCGGCCCTCCAACGGTGTGCGCGCAGCGATGACCTCGAGCGCGTACGCGGCGCAGCGAACGGAGGGAAGTAAGTCAGCGCAGATCTTCGCGCTCGGCACTCGACCGAGATCCGGGTATGCCGTGCCCAAGGTCAGGCCCGCCGCGCCTGAAGCTGCCAAGAGCGCCGCCAACATAGCTGCGTTCTCGCGAATAGCGGTCGCAGCCCCTGACCACGCTGGCGAACCGAGTTGTGCCATCTCCAGCGTGCCTAGTTCGACCGTGCTGACGCCGTGCGGCGGCGACGTCGGTGGCGCTGTGATCCCGTCCGTTGCGATCACACCGGTCAACCGAACGATCTGGGCTCGGTGCATCGCCGCAAATTTCGGACCCCACGGCTGTGGGGATGATGCCGATGCGGCCGCGACGATGCGAGCACTGGAGAGCGCGTGCAGCAGGGCGCTCTGATCTGCTGGGGGGCCCTGAGGCTCGATTCCGGGCACCTCGGGCGCGTCGCGCTCCCGTCGAACGCTGCACGCCGAGACACCCGAAATTGCCACTATTGCAAGACTGCTGACGACGATTCGACGGCTGTAGGTCGCCGGTTCGCTGCTGGTCACCTGGTGATCTTAGGTCAGCGCGATCTCGGCCCGTGAGACTCGGCATCCATCATTTGACGTTTTGACAGTAGTAATGCGAGCTTATGGCAATGACGACGACGACGACGCGTACGAATGGGCAGTGGGCGCTGGGTGATCGCGAGCCGCTGAATGCCAACGAAGTGCTCAAGCAGGAAGACGACGGACTCAACGTCCGCGCCCGTATCGAACAGATCTACTCCAAAGAGGGATTCGCCTCGATCGACCCCAGCGATCTGCGGGGCCGGATGCGCTGGTGGGGCCTGTACACCCAGCGCCGACAGGGCATCGACGGCGGTCGGACAGCCTCCATTGCGCCTGAAGAGCTGGACGACGAGTACTTCATGCTGCGGGTTCGGGTGGACGGCGGCACCCTGAGTGCGAGCCAGTTGCGGGTCATCGCAGAACTGTCTACTGAGTTCGGCCGGGACACCGCCGACATCACCGATCGGCAGAACATCCAGCTGCACTGGATCCGCATCGAAGATGTCCCGCAGATCTGGGAGCGCCTGGAAGCGGTCGGTCTGACGACCGCTGAGGCATGCGGCGATGTGCCACGG
>JAABUM010002241.1_pt1 | contig 26452 bp, 26 predicted proteins | sample 5559161 | NCBI WGS metagenome assembly JAABUM01 (sample SAMN10711868, study PRJNA513369) | rock metagenome | isolation source: Antarctica rocks | place: Antarctica: Victoria Land, Siegfried Peak nord
CCAGCAGGGGGGCTAGCACCACGAGGGCCAACCACAAGAACCGTCGTGGCCTGCGCGTATGGAGCACGCGCTGCACACGGGTATCCGTTTCCTGGTAGAGCGGCGGGCGGTTATCGGCCATGGCGCTCCTGTTTCTTCGCGACCCCGGTGCTCGCCGCGCCGTCGACGGCGCGGCGGCACGGACGGTCAGTGTGCGTGCCAGAGATCGGGCAAGGCATCGGCGTAGAACGCCACGGCGAACCAGGACCATTCCTGACCGTAGAGATCGGTGGGATCGCCCCAGCGCACGTCCGCACCCTCACGCGTGACCCCTTTGAGGAAGTGGTCCACGTAGAGGCCATCGGCCGCCGACTGGTCGGTCGCCAGCAGCATCGCCAGGGCACCGGCGTTGCCGACAAGGCTCGGGGGCTCTTGCACGATCGTCCCGTCGTGCGCGTAGACAGCGCTCGGGAACCCCTTGCGGGCCACCTCGCCGCGCAGGAAGCCGGCATTCTCGCGCAAGTACGAGTCGGCACGGCCGTCGCCCGACCAGCGTAAGTCGAGGGCGATTCGCCAGTAGGTCCGCGCCGCGTCGTAGCCGTAGCGGGTGGTGTCGTTCCCCGAGAGCGGCAAGGGGACGAGCGCGCCGGTGGCACGGTCGAGGCCGATCCAGTCGGGTGGCAGGCCGGCCGAGCGGGCGGCGCCCAGGGCGGCGTTCGACGCGGTCGGCAGGATCTCGTAGCCGGTGTTGATCACTCCCCACCAGTCGTGGCGCGGGTCGGGATCGACGTCCTTGAAGATCCGGTACGCATAGGGGGCGAAGTAGCTCGGGTTGAACGCCAGGACGTCTCCCTGCGTCGCCCAATCCCCCGCAGTGAGGTAGGGTCGCCCCCCCGCGCTCGCCACCTCATGGTCCCAGATCGCGCCGACCGTCCGGCTTCCGGCGAGGTGCAGCGCCGGGTCGTTCCAGCGCTTGCCCGCCAGCAGCAGCGCCAGCGCGATGTCGGTGTCGGCGTCGGTCGCGCTGTTGGTGTCGCGGATCGCGCCATCCTGCCATCGCCACGCGTACAGGCCATCGGACCGCTGCAGGTGCGCCTGGGTCCAGGCCCACGTGCGGTCGAAGGTGGCCCGATCGTCCGACCAGACCGCGCGGAGCAGTGCGTAGGATTGCGCTTCCGAGGTCACCGTCCCGTCGGCGGCGGCGAATGAGCCGTCCTGCCCGAAACGGCCGGCGATCGCACGGTCGGTGCCCGTGAGGAGGTCGCGCTCGGTTGGACCAGGATGGTCGACCTTCCACAGCTCGATCACTTGGTCGGGCTGGAAGCGTGGGTCCCCCTGCGCCGACCAGCGCGCGATCTGGTGGGCGTGCTGCAGCGCGTCTAAGGCGACGGTGTTGCCCTCCAGCGCGAATTCCTGATCGAGGTTAGGGGTAATCACGAGATAGTCCACCGTGTGCCAGTCGTCGTGGAAGACCCCCTGGCGGACGGCCGGGTCGGTGGCCACTTTGACGTGGCTGTGGGCGTTGGGGAAGGCCGGGCCACCCAGCCCCGGCTCGTGGAGGTCGGCCCAGAGATCGTCGCGGATGACGATCCGGCTATCCGCGGGGATGCGAGCCTTGATATATGCGAGCGCCTCGCGTCCCGGCCCGCTCTGGTTTTCCACATAAAGGGGACGTAGCGCCCCCCCCTGCCAGTACGCGCCAAGCAGCGCCAGCACGGCACCACCGCCGATCGCCGCGGCAGCAACCCGCGGGAGGCGCGCGAAGAGCGGCGCTACCAGCAACCCCAGGTTGAGGCAGAGAAAGGGGAGCGCGGCGAGGATGTAAAACCCGAAGACGACGCCGCCGCGCGCGAGGTAGAGGAGGGGCAGCGCACCGAGCAATCCCGCCACCAGCGCGCGGCGATCGCGCACGCCGCGCACCAGATTGATCCCCACCGCCAGCGCGCCGCCGGTGAGGAGGAACGGGTCGCGCGGCCACCAATCATCCCGCAGCAGGGTCCAGAACTCGTTGTGCAGATTGAGCGCCCCCCCGCCGGTGCGTCCCAGCTGCCACCGCAACGCCTCCAAGAGGGAGATCCCCGAACCGCCGAATGTATTACCGCCGGAAAAAACCGCCCCGCCCCCGAGCAGCTCTCCTTTCAGGAGGGCGTAGAGGGGATACCAGCTCGCCACCACCAGCAGCAGCACGACCCAGGCCGCCACGGCAAAGCGGCCCTGGTGCCGCCGGCGCTCCTGCACCGCGACGAAGAGCAGCGCGGGTAGAAAGACGATCGCCGTCTCCTTGCTGAGCAGCGCCAGCCCGAAGCAGGTCCCGCTGAGGGCCACGCGACTCAGGCGGCCCCAGCCATTGAGGAGGAGATCGAGGCTGAGCAGGAGCCAGAAGATCATGATGTTGTCGAGTAACAGCATGCGCCCGTAGAAGATCGCCAGCGGCGACAGCAGGAACGGCACCACCGCCAGCGCCGCGACCGGCACCGCGCAGCCGAGCTTGCGCGCCAGATGGTAGAGGAGCGGGATCGTCGCCAGGTGCAACAGGAGCATCAGCAACCGCCCGCTGTCGATCGCGCCGCCGAAGATATGCGGCCCGCCCGTCAGCCCGAACCAGCCGGCGATCATGATCCAGCCGGCTGGGGCGTGATCGTAGATGTAGGTGTAGGGCGAGAGGTGCCCTTCGCGGAGCACGGACCAGGCTTGCCCGGCGTAGATCCCCTCGTCGTCGGTCAGGGTGAACCCGGGGTAATTGAACATATTAAGACCCTGTGCCACCAACCCGAGGAGGACCAGCGTCAGGAGGAGGAACGGCTCGGTGTAGGGATTCGTGGTCGGACGGCGCGGCAGCGCGGGCACGGAAGGCGGCGTGGGCACCGCATGCACCTCTCGCGGACGGTCGAGGGTCGAATTAATCACGGGCGAGCCCCTCCGCTTCGATGGAGCGTGTCGACGCCGATGTCGGCCCCTTGCGGTGCGCGCCGATGTGGGCGGTTTTCTCCCAGGTATTGACGCGATTGAGTTGGCGCCAGACCGCGCGGAGTGCGGCGTAGCCAAGGAGTCCCTGGTACGGCAGATACGCGAAGAGCATCCACAGTGGCGAGAGCCACGAGGAGCGCAGCCCGTGGACACCTGTGAACTCGTAGAGCCCGACCAGGCTGATGACGAACTGGATGGTGACCATGTAGAGTGGGAGGGTGCTCACCATCGCGACCGCCACCGGGACCTTGGCGAAGAACATCAGCCAGAGGCTGACCGGCACGTAGAGGAGGGTGAGCGCCTGCAGGAGGGGGAAGGCCAGCGTGTAGAGGGCCAGCAGCCGCTGGGGCCAGGAGGGCAACCGCAACCAGTCCCCCTTGCCCAGCACCTGCAGGAAACCCTGGTTCCACCGGGTGCGCTGCTTGACGAACTGACCGACTGTCGGCGGCGTCTCCTCCTTCGTGACGTATTCGTCGTCGTAGAGGACGCGCACGGGGATTCGCTCCGCGCTGAGACGGATCCCGACATCGGCATCCTCGGTGAGGCACTCTTGGTCCCAGCCCCCCAGCCGCTCCAGCAAGTCGCGGCGCATGAAGACGGTGTTACCGCCGAGCGGGACCATCCCGACCGCCGCATGGTAGTGCATGCGGCTCTTGAACCAGAAGAAGTATTCCAGCACGTTGAGCGCGGAGAACCAGCGGTCGGCGTAGTTCATCAGCTGCACGCCGCACTGCACCACCGGTGCCCCCTCGCGGGCCATCACGGTGTCGACCACCCGCAGGATATCGGGGTGCGGCTCGTCCTCCGCGTCGAAAATCGTCACCACATCGCCCGTCGCCTCGCGCAGCGCCACGTTGAGGCCGTGCGGCTTGTTGATCGGCGGGTCGGCGAAGGTGAGCAGGCGGACATTATCGATCCCGCCCGCCTGCAGTTCGGCCAGTTTCTCCTCCACCTTCGCGATCGTGCCGTGATCGCCCGCCTCGATCACCACCAGGACCTGCACCAGCGCGCGCGGATAGTCGAGTTCGACCATCCGCCCGATCGTGTCGCCGATGACCGCCTCCTCGTGGCGCGCGGGGAGGAGCAAAGTGAAGCGGTGCCCGGGCGATTCGAAGGTGTGGGGCACGGTGTTGCGTGCCCCCTTGCCCTCGTCCTCCCAGGCATAGAGCATCAGGATGGCCGAGTAGGCGGATTGCGCGGTGAGCAAGAGCGAGCCGCCAGTCAGAAGCAGATTCGCCGGGTTCATCATGCCACCTCCCCTACGGCGCGCCGCACCGGGCGGTCCAGGCGCAGCCGCCAGACCATCGCCAGCGCCTCGGCCGCGATCCGCCCCGACATCTTGCTCTGGCCCAGCCGCCGTTCGGTGAAGGCGATCGGCACCTCCAGCACACGGGAGCCACCCCGCAGGGCGAGGTAGGTCAGCTCGATCTGGAAGCCATAGCCGCTCGTCCGCACCGTGCCGAGGTCGAGCCCTTCCAGCGTGCGCCGCCGGAAACACTTGAATCCACCGGTCAGGTCCCGCACCGGCACGCCGAGGATCGTGCGGGCATACCACGAGCCGCCGCGACTGAGGATCCGCCGATGCAGCGGCCAGCCGCGGGTGCTCCCCCCCGGCGTCCAGCGCGAGCCGAGGACCAGATCGGCGCGACCGGCGCGCACCGGCGCGAGCAGCCGCGGCAGGTCGGCGGGGTCATGCGAGAAGTCCGCATCCATCTCGAGGATGCACTCGTAATCGCGGTCCAGGGCGTAGGCGAAGCCGGCCAGGTAGGCGGCCCCAAGCCCCGACTTGCCCGGTCGGTGGAGGACCCGGACCCGGTCCGAATGCCGTGCCAGTTCGTCGGCCAGCGCGCCGGTGCCATCGGGCGAATTGTCGTCGACGACGAGGATGTCGAGCATCGGGTCGGTCGCCAGGACCGCCGCGACCAGCGCCCCCAGGTTCTCGCGCTCGTTATAGGTCGGGATGACGACGATCGATCGCATCGCAATAGCTCCTCGGTTAGGTCTGATAGGCTGCCGCCCTCGGGGGGAGTCACCTGCACCGCTTCGCGCACATAAAAAACGGCCAGCGAGGTTGCTTGGCCGGTTGCACCACTGGCTCGGTGCGGACCTAGGTGCCCAGGTACAGTCCGCGCGTCATCACCGCCATTTCATTGTCTTGTAGGGATGTGCGATGGAACAGGAGACTTAGAGGGCCATTTCATAACCCCAGGATGTGCCGTACGTCTGTAGCGATCACGCCACTTTTCTTTTGGCTTCCGGGGTTATGAAATAGCCTCTTAGGCAGGTATCTTCAAGCCAACACCCAGGTCACCGTTTGCTCGCCCGATTGAGATCATTCGAGTGTTACCTTACCCTATATTCTAGATAGTCAATAGGCGATTTCGTGCGCCCGCCGAGTGGCGCGAAGAGGTAATACGCAAGGGAGATGCCACCACCACCACCATCTCGCTAACCCGGCGATGCCCGTGCCGGGAGCAAATGTCGATTTGCGCCAGCTGGCCCCTGATGACTGCTATGGAAGAAACAGCAGGAAGGATTAAGCTTGACCTGGGGTTGTCCTGATGCTACGGACCCTCGATCAGTGGGGGTGAGAGAGGGAGCGGCCGATGCCGCGTACCCATCCCCATCCCCCGTCGAGTTCCGGGCCGAGGCCGTGCGCCTCGCGCGAGGCGGCGCCCAATCGCTCCCCGTGCTGGCCGCCGCTCTGGACGCGCTGCGGGGTCTCGGCGATAGCACCGATCGGCCGGAGCATGAGGGCGGTCGCTCCCGCGCGGCCTTGCTATAGCCTTCCGGGTAAAGATCTGGACTAGGCCACCAGCGGCAGCGCCGCCGGGAGTTCGTCAACCTGGGGCCATGCTGGAGCGCGCGCTCGACGCGGGCGTGCCCGTCGCGTGGGTCACCGCCGATGGCATCTCTGGGGACGTGAAGTATCTGCGCGTCTGGCTGGAGGCGCGCCCCATCGGCTATGTGCTGGCGGTTTCCGGCAAGGATACGGTGTGGGGTCCCGACTGGCGGCAGCGCCGCATCGGCACCTCCCTCGCCGAGCCGCCCGCCGCGGGGCGGCAACGCCTGAGCGCGGGGGCCGGGGCGAAAGGTCCGCGCGAGTACGAGCGGGTCCGCCTGCCGCTCGTCGACCCGCTCGTGGACGGCTGGCGGCGCTGGGTGTTGTTGCGCCGGGGCATCGCCGATCCGGCCGCACTGACGGCCTACGTCTGCTTCGCGCCCGACGGTGCCACGCTCGCCGACCTGGTGCGCGTCGTGGGTCGCCGCTGGACCGTCGCGAGCTGCTTCGAGGCGGCCAAGCAGGAGGTCGGGCTGGCCGAATACGCGGTGCGCAGTTGGACCGGCTGGCACCGCCACGTCACCCTGGCCTGTCTGGTGCACGCCTTCCTCGCCGTCGTCCGCGCCCACGGCGTCGACCCCCTCGACGAGGCGCTAAAAGGGGGGCCTCCGGCGGGCAGCCTGGCCCGCTCCAGGACCAGCAGGCGCGCGATCTCCTCCCCCTGACCGTGCCCGAGATCCGCCGCCTGCTCGCCCGCCTCTGGTCCGCCAGGCCGCCGGACGACGCGGCGGTCTGGCGCTGGTCGCACTGGCGACGGCGGCACCAGGACTTGGCGCGCTTCTATCACTACCGCCACCATCGGGTCGGATAATTACAATAATTACAACTGTAGTAGTAGTACACGGCGGCGGAGATACCCCGGTGGTATTGGGTGGCTGACAACCCTGTCGCGGCACCGGAGAAACTACCGGAGCAATTCAGCCGCGCTGTACTAGGGGGCTTGAAATTGGAGCGTCAGTGCTCTCGCCGGACAACCAGGCCGATCGGGGGCATCGTCAATCGTGGTGAGCTACGTCCGCTACCGTCGAGGTTCGTGAGCAACGAACCCCAGAGCGAGTGAGCCGACATGACCCTGGTTCGCGCGCCTCACCAGTCGGCGACGCTGTTGTCGTTGGGGTGGTACCACTCGCCACCGAGTTCTTCGGTGTACGTCGTCATCCGCGCGGCCATCTTCTCGTCCACCTCGATGCCGAGGCCGGGGACGGTCGGGAGGGTGATGTGCCCATCCACGATCGTCCAGGCGGTCTGGACGAGGTCGGGGAAGAGGCGGTCCGGGCCGACCATCTCCTGGATCAGGAAATTCGGCACGGCGGCATCCACGTGCAGGCAGGCGGTCAGCGCCACCGGCCCGATGGCACAGTGCGGCATGATGTGGATGTAGTAGACCTCGGCCATGTTGGCGATGCGCTTCAGTTCGCTGATGCCGCCCGCGTGCGCCACGTCGGGCTGGATGTAGGCGCAGGCCGCCTGCTCGAAGATGGGGCGGAACTCCCAACGACTCAGGAGGCGCTCGCCGGTGGCGATCGGGAAGGGGACGGCCTGCGAGACCAGTTTCAGGGCGGCGACGTTCTCCTGCGGCACCGGCTCCTCGACGAACATCGGGCGGACCCCGCGCAATTCGTGGCAGACCTCGATCGCCAGCGCCGGGGTCATCTTGCCGTGGAAGTCGAAGGCTAGCTCGACGTCGGGGCCGACCATCTCGCGCATCTGCTGGGCGCACGCGACGAACTCGTCGATCCTGGCCGGTGGCTCGTGCGCCCGCCAGGGGCCGACGGGGCCGGACTTGAAGGCGCTGAAGCCGCCCGCCTCCTGCAAGTAGGCGAGCCGTTCCTGGGCCGCCTCGTACGCCGCCGCGCCCGGCTCGCGGATGCCCCAGTGGGCGTAGACGCGCACGCGATCGCGCGTCGGGCCGCCGAGCAGTTGATAGACCGGCACGCCGTGATACTTCCCGGCGATGTCCCAGAGCGCGTGGTCGAGGCCCGAGAGGGCGCTCATCAGCACATTACCGCCGCGAAAGAAGGCCGAGCGATAGATGTGCTGCCAGTGGTGCTCGATTCGCAGCGGATCCTTGCCGATGAGATAGTCCGCCAATTCCTCGACCGCCGCCATCGTGCTCTTCGGCTTGCCCTCCAGGGTCGATTCCCCCCAGCCGACGATGCCGTTGTCCGTGGTGATCTTGACCAGCCGCATCCGTGGATGCGGGAAGAACTGCTCGATCTTCGCGATCTTCATCGGTTGCTACCCTCCGACTTCTATGGTCACCGGACAATACGTCGGTTTGCCCCCATCGCCGCCGCGCCCCGCGCGGTCCGTCTCAGCCGATGTGCTGCTGCATCGCCCGATAGGCACGTTCCGGCTCCCCCGCGCTGACCGCCTCATAGATACGCCGGTGCGCCACGATCGCGCCCGGCAGGGCATTCGGCGCAGCGTTCGTGATCTCGCGGCTGACGTGCAGCAATTCGCTGAGGGTGGCGAGGATCCGCATCACGATCCGATTCCCATCGGCGGCGGCGAGCAGGTTGTGGAAGGCGATATCCTCCTCCAGGAAGACATCCGGCTGCTCGACCGCCGCCTCTTGCCTCGCCAGGCTCGCCGCCAGCGCCAGGAGCACGTCGGGCGAGCGCTGACGCGCGGCCTGTGCGGCGAGCGTCGGTTCCAACAACTGCCGCAGGCCGACCGAATCGCGCAACAAGGGGCCGATCTGGCCGGCATCGCGGTAGGCGTTGAGGGTCAGTCGGCTGAGGACATCCCACTCCTCGCGCGGGGCCACGACGGTCCGGCGTCCGTGCCGGACGATGATCAGGCCGCCATCCGCGAGGCGTTGGAGCGCCTCGCGGACGACCGCGCGACTCACCCCGAATTGGGCGAGGAGTTCGGCTTCTGCCGGGAGTGCCGCGCCGACCGGGAGATCGCCCAAGACGATGCGCCGCGCGATCTGGCGACTGACTTCCTCGTGCAAGCGCGCGTCTTTCACGCTATCGAAAGCGATCTCTACCATAAGCTGCCAGCGCTCCTCAGGCTCGCGAATCACGTCCCAGCCGCCGCCTTATAGCACAAAGGGGCGGGGAAAGATTGTCTTTGCGTCGGTCGGACAGACTGCTTGACACCGCGATAGTATCCTGATAGTCTGCCCACATGTCAACTCTGTAGATGTCGACTCATCGAATGAGTTATGGCTGCGCCCGCGCTCCTAGCGGCGGCACCCCGTGCGGCGGCGTCGGAGCCCGTTTCGCGTGTGAATGCACCCGTTCTTGTCGGCGGTGGGTTTTTCGCGAGGTTTTCTCCGTTGCGGGGGCGGGGGCCGGAAGGAGAGGGATGATGGTGGCCCCGGGGGGTGCGCACACGGCACCGCTGCGGGGAAACTATAGACTATGAACGTCAGATGCCGATTTGGGAGTCGAGTAGACGAGGCCTTATAGGCACGGCGCAGGGGAGTAATGGGAGGAGAGGGCATCATGGCTGATCGCGAGGATAGTACATCACGACACCACGCATCACTGACAGGTGGTTTGAGTCGGCGTGCGTTCGTGACACGCGCGGCACTCCTTGGTATCTCCAGCAGCGCCGCCGCCGCCGCGCTCGCCGCTTGTGGCGCGGCGAGCCCCGCCACCACCTCGGCACCGGTCGCCACGGCTGGGCCAACCGGGCCAACGGCGGCGGCGGGCGGTGCCGCGACAGCGGCCCCCTCCAGCACGCCGCGTGTGATCGCCTCGCCGAGCGTGGGGACGCGCGTCGGGATCCAGACGGGCGAATGGAACCCGACGGCGATCAAATCCCAGGCGGGTACCCTCCAGGTGGATACGAAGACCGAGGTTGCCAAGCTCGTGCCGCTCGACTACAAGGGCAATCTGACCTACTGGGACAACGGCCCGAACCAGGCCTCCGCGCAGCTCGCGCGGGACATCTACGACCAGTTCTTCCAGACCTGGCCGCAAGTCTATCCGAACATCCCGCTCAAGCAGGGGGAGAACGCGCTCAACCTCGACTACAACGACATGGTCGACAAGACCCGCACCGCCTCCGCGGGGAATTCCGCCCCCGATGTCGCTCGCCTGACGCTCCTCTGGGCGCCGGAGTTCGCCGCGCAGGGGCGCCTCAAGGAGATCAACCTGGCCGATTACGGCTTCAAGCGCGAGCAATTCTGGAGCGGCGCGCTGAAGTCCTGCACCTGGAACGACAAGCTCTACGGGATCCCGACCAACAACGAGACGATGGCCTTCATCTGGAATAAGCAGATCTTCAAAGATGCCGGGCTCGACCCCGAGCGCCCGCCCGCGACCTGGGCCGACGTGGCGGCGTACTCGAAGCAGATCAAGGATAAGACCGGCAAGGCCGGCTACGGGATGGTGGCGCGCCCGAACGCCGGGAACACCCCGTATCGGTACATGCCCGCGCTCTGGGCCTACGGCGGCGGCGCGCTCGACGAGACCGACGAGAATCCCCAATACCAGGAGGTGCGGATCAACAACGAGGGGGGCATCGCCGCGCTGCAACTCCACTACGACATGTATGTCCGCGACAAGTCGGTGCCGAACTCGGCGCTGACGAACACGCAGACGGAGAACGGCGATCTCTTCATCTCCGGGCAGATCGCGATGGAGATCAGCCATCCCAGCGAGTACGCCGTCATGATGGACAAGGCGAAGAAGCTCACCGGGAAGGACAAGGAACTCGCCGACGCGATCGTGGCGAACATGGCCTATGGGCCGATGCCGGAGGGGCCGGTCCGCCGCGCGGTGGTCTTCGGCGGCTGGAATCTCCACATCTTCAACGACAAGTACGTCGGGCACACGGTCGATCAGCAGGCGGCCCGCGCCCTGGTATCCTTCATGTGCGGCCCGGAGTGGTCCACCAAGCTCGCCTGGACCGGTTCGAATCCGGGCAACCTCGACGGCTTCAAGACGGAGTGGATGAAGCAGCGCCTGGGCACGATCAAGTTCCTCGACGTGACCACCTCGATGCTCCCCTACGGGATCCCCTTCCCGGTGATCCCCGAATCGACCCAGATCATGAACAACGTCGTGCCGGACATGCTGCAGAACGCGCTGACGCAGAAGATGACCGTGAAGCAGGCCGCCGACGACGCGGCGGACAAGATCAAGAAATTGATCGCGGCGCGCAAGGCGGCAGGTCCCTGGGTCGTGGGCTAAGGTTCGTTGATTGCGCGTCCGCGCGGACGCGCTGATGGAGGATGGTCGATGAAGATCACCGATATTCGTCCCTGGATGGTCACCGGGCCGCCGACCGAGGCGGTGCCGGAGTCGGCGGATGGCCCGGCGGGCCACTTGCAGCAGTATCTCTTCGTCCAGGTCGATACCGATGAGGGACTGACCGGGTGGGGCGAGGTCACGACCTATCCGGGCCTGGTGGGCAATCGCGCGGTGGCGGCGATGATCCGCGAGGTGCGCGAGGTGCTGGTGGGCCGCGACCCGGCGCACATCGAGGCGATCTGGCACACGCTCTTCCGGCTCTTCACCTACATGGGGACGCGCGGGGCGACGACCGCGACGATCTCGGGGATCGACATCGCGCTCTGGGACATCCGCGGCCAGGCGCTCGGCCAGCCGGTCTACGACCTGCTCGGCGGCAAGGTCCGCGACACCATCCTCCTCTACGTCCACTTCGCCTATACCAATACGCCGGAGGAGATGGCCCGGCACGCGCAGGGACAGGTGGCACTCGGCGCGCAGGCCGTCAAGACCGATCCCTTCATGGCCGCTGGCCGTGCCAGGGGAATCTTCGACAATGTGACGTACCTCGACGGGCAGATCGATCCGGCCACGGAGCAGCTCGGCGTCGACATGATCGCGGCGGTGCGCGAGGCGGTCGGGCCGCAGGTCGAGCTCCTGATCGACGCGCACGCGCGCTACAATGTGCCGACCGCCGTGCGGCTGGCGAAACGCCTCGCGCCCTGCAACATCGGCTGGTTCGAGGAGCCGGTCCCGCCGGAGAGCTATCATGCCCTGCGCCAGGTGCGGGAGCAGATCCCGGTCGCGCTCTGCATCGGCGAGCGGTTGTACACGCGCTTCGACTTCGTGCCGATCTTCGAGGGGCGACTGGCGGACTACGTGATGCCGGACGTGACCTGGACCGGCGGGATCACCGAGATGAAGAAGATCGCCAGCATGGCCGAGGCCCACTACATCCCGTTCGCCCCGCACGACGCCAGCGGGCCGATCGACATCCTCGCCGGGGCGCATGTGGCGCTGACGATTCCGAACCTCTACCGCCTGGAGGCGCGGCGGGTGCGCTTCGACTTCTACAACGCCTTCCTGGAGGAGCCGTTGGTCGTCGTGGACGGCGCGCTGCACGTCCCGACCGCGCCGGGGCTGGGCGTGCGGATGAACCGCGACTACCTGTGTGCGCACGAAGTGCGCTGATCCTGCGGAACGACGGGTGGCTGGGCGTCGGCGTTCCGGGCCGCTTGTGGGGGAGTAACGCACGATGATAGTCCGCGTAGGTATCAACGGCTTTGGCCGGATCGGGCGCAACGTCTTCAAAGCCCTCTACGGCGAGTACGGGGACGAGATCGAGGTGGTCGCCGCCAACGACCTCGGCGATGTCGACACGCTGGCGCACCTCCTCAAGTACGACTCGGTCTACGGGCGATTCGGCGCGAGGCACGGCGACCCGATCGCCATCGGGCGGAGCGAGCAGGGGATCGTCATCGGCGAGCATGAGTTACGGATGCTCGCCGAGCGGGACCCGGCCAAGCTGCCGTGGGGCGAGCTGGGCGTCGACATCGTGATCGAGTCGACCGGCTTCTTCACCGACGCCGACAAGGCCAGGGCGCACCTGGCCGGGGGCGCGAAGAAGGTCATCATCACCGCCCCGGCGAAGGGCGAGGACATCACCCTCTGCATGGGCGTCAACGAGGACAAGTACGACCCGGCCCGGCACAGCATCATCTCCAACGCCTCCTGCACCACCAACTGCCTCGCGCCGGTCGCGAAGGTCGTGCTGGAGCAGTTCGGCGTGGTGAAGGGGCTGGTGACGGCGGTGTGCCCCTACGCCGCCGACCAGCGGCTCCTGGATAATAAACACCAGGACCTGCGCCGCGGGCGCACCGCTGCGATCAACATTGTCCCGACGAAGACGACGGACGTGGCGCGCAGGGTGGCGCAGGTGCTCCCCGAACTGACCGGCAAGTTCGACGGCTTCGTGCTGCACGTCCCGAGCCCGACCGTCGCGATCCTCGATATCGTGATGCAAGTGGAGCGGCAGGCGACGGTCGAGGCGATCAACGCGGCGTTCCGGGCGCAGGCTGCGGGGGGCCGGTCCGGCATCCTCGGCTACACCGAGGAGCCGCTCGTCTCGTCCGATTTCCGCGCGGACTCGCGCTCGGCCATCGTCGACGGCCTCTCCACGATGGTCAGCGGCGGGGACCTGATCAAGGTTGTGGCCTGGTACGACAATGCGTGGGGCCCCGCCTGTCGTGTCGCCGACCTGACGGCCTTCATCGCGGCATGCGGCTTCGACCGGTAGCGTGCACAACACCAGGATCGGGACCGCTTCGGGTGTAGTGGCTACCCAGCACATCCGCGCACCAATCGGGCGACACGGGGAGCACCAGGCCGGTGGCGCAGTACAATCCGGGAGGGGCTAATCGCTACGCCGTATCTCGGGACGGTGGTTCTCCCGGACTGCCAGGGGGTTGTGCATGTTTGCCCGCAGTCGTGCGCGCCTGTGCCAGTTCGCCCGACGCTGCGTTGACACGGTACGCACACGGGTCGGCCGGTGGACGACGCCGCGCCCGCGCTCGCTCGCCACGGGCCTGGCGACGGATCTCGTCCGTCGCCGTCACGACCTCCTGCTGGAGAACGCCTGCCTGCGGCAGCAAATTATCGTCCTCAGCCGGGGGGCCAAACGTCCGTCGTTCACACCGTGGGATCGCGGGCTGCTGGTCCTCCTCGCGAGCCGACTGCGCGGCTGGGCCGGCGCGCTCCTGATCGTCCAGCCCGCCACGGTGCTGCGCTGGCACCAGCAGGGCTTCCGGCGTTTCTGGCGGCGCAAATCGGCCCCACGTTCGCAGCCGTCGCCGCTGGCAGCCGCGACCATCGACCTCATCAAGGTGATGGGGCGCGACAATCCGCTCTGGGGTGCCGAGCGCATCCGCGGCGAGTGCTGAAGCTTGACATCCGCGTCAGCAAGAGGGCCATCCAGAAATACCTGCGGCAGGTGCCACGACCGCACCCAGACGGTCAGACGTGGGCGACATTCCTGCGCAACCACGTCGGCGAGACCTGGGCGTGCGACTTCCTGCCGATCACCGACCTGCTCTTCCGGCCGCTGTGCGCGCTCTTCGTCGTCGCGCTTGGCACCCGCCGGGTCGTCCACGTCGGCGTCACGCGCCACCCGACCGACGCCTGGGTTGCCCAGCAGCTGCGCGAGGCCACGCCGTTCGACCAGCGTCCCCGCTATCTCGTCCGCGATCACGACAGCAAGTACGGGCCAGCCTTCGCCCGCGTCGCGGCGACGACCGGGATCCGCGTCCTGCGCACGGCCTACCGCGTGCCCAGGCAGAACGCCACCTGCGAGCGCTTCCTCGGGAGCGTCCGGCAGCGAGTGCCTCGACCACCTGCGGCTGCTCACCGAGGCGCACCTGCGGCGGGCGCTCCGCGAGTACGTCGCCTACTTCAACACGGCCCGGCCGCACCAAGGGCTGCGCCAGCGCGTGCCGGTGCCAGGTAAACTGCCAGGGTCGGCACGGCACGATTCGGGCGCGATCGTGGCCCTCCCCGTCCTCGGCGGGCTGCACCACACCTACCAGCACGTCGCCTGATCAGGCCGCCGACGGTCACACGCACGGTCTGGTCGTCGTAACGGCGACGAGGCTGGCGCGCAGCGCGCCAGCGCGCTCACAGGCGGCGCGACGGCCTGATCAGGCACGACCAGGGGGGACTTCCCTCGCGGTTTCGCCGTGGGTGGGACTGTCCCCTCCCACCGCACACCTCGGTCCGCGTATCGCTGGTCTATCGCGCCCTCCCACACGACGAACGGAACCTTCACGGGCCGGGCGCGAGCCACGCCGGATGCCGGGTGGATGAATCGGGTAGCAAGAACAGCGGTCATCCGGCGCAAGGCGCAACTATTCACCACACAGCGCTGCTATATCCCGGTCTTCATCGGGCGGGACGCCGACCGATGGGAGTACCGGGGCGACTATCGCGGGCAGGGCTTCCTCGACAAGGCCGATGGGCTCGACCGCAAGCAGCGCGAGGCGGTCCGCACCGACGTGACCAAAGTCCTCTACCTGGAAAAACGTCCGCCCGAGTAACCCGCAATCCCCGTTGCAATACATCGGACAAGCGCGAAATCCGGGGGCAATCCCGGCCTTTATCGTGCGCCCTGTGCTTGAACTGCCGGGGGCTTGTGGGCTAGCCGAGCAGGCGCGCGAACTCGTCGCGGATGGTGCCGTAGCACTCGCAGGTCGCCGCTTCCAGGCCGGGACGGTCGAGGATGGTGACGACGCCCCGGTGGTAGGTGATGAGGCCCGCGCGCTGGAGCATCCCCGCCGCGACGGTCACGCTAGGTCGCCGCGCGCCGAGCATATAGCCGAGGAATTCGTGGGTGAGTTGGAAGGTGTCGGCCCCGGCGCGGTCGTGGGTCAGCAGGAGCCAGCGGGCGCAGCGCCCCTCGACCGGGTGCAGGCGGTTGCACGCGCCGCACTGGGCGGTCAGCACGTAGTACGCCTGGGCGAAGTGGTGCAGCACGTCGTGGAGTGCGGTCCCCTGCGAGGCGGCGGCGCGGAAGGCAGCCACCGGCAGGCGGGCGTGGTGGCCGGGCACCTGGGCGATGGTCTTCAGCGGGCTGCGGTCGGTGCCGTGGAAGATGGGCAGGCCCACCAGCCCCTCGCGCCCGATGGTGCCGACCTCCACCATCCCGCCCTCCGCCATCATGGCGACGACCGACGTGATGCCGGTCAGCGGGAAGTAGACGTGCCGCATCGCCTCGCCCGGCTCGTAGATGGGCGCACCGGGGACGAGATACAGCACCTCAAGGTGCGGGTGGAGGGCGGCGTATTCGTCGGCGGGCAAGGCAGCGAGCAGGCGATTCGTTGTCAATTCGGGTGCGGGATGGGGGGGGGGGCATAACACGTGCTCCTTAAAGGCATGTCCCGACAATCGCAGGGACTACCCAAAAGGAAACCCGTGTGGCTCAGGTCCAGGCAATCGCTCATGAGTGTAGCAGCAATGGGCCGGTGCCATCGGTACATTGTGGACCGACCGCCGCGCCTGCGACCGGGTATGCTACGAGGCCGAATGGTACGGGCTGCTTGGCACGACGAAGGCCGGGGTGCGGGATGATGTGTACGCGGATGGGGACGACGATGACCGGTACACCCACGCGCGACACCGTGCTGGTCGTGGACGACGACCCCGCCATCGTCGCCCTCGTCCGCGATGTGCTGCGCGACGACGGCCTCCGCGTCGTGGCCGTGACCGACGCGGAGGCCGCGCTGGCGGCCCTCTCGGCCATCCGATTCGCCCTCGTCCTCTGCGACACCCTCGGCGCACCGTCCGACGACGTTGAGTGCCACGCGGGGGCGATTCGCGCACGGGCGGGCGACACCCCGGTGGTCCTGTTCAGCGCGCACAACTCGCAGTCGTTCGACCACTTCCGCGCGCGGGGATTCGCGGGCCTCATCCCCAAACCTTTCGATATTGACGACCTGACAACCGTGGTGCGTCGGACGATTGGCGGGCAGCGCCACCAGGACTAGCCCCGCCGTCGTCACATGCCCCACCAGCCGTGACGAGTACCTCGCGTTATGGCAAGTCCCTCGAAGGCGCGCAGGGGTGCGCGATGAACGCGCACCGCCAAGGCGCGACCATGGGATGTGTCAGAAATGGGACGAGGGGCGTTGCCGCTGGATGACGAGGGCAGCGTGAGACCGGCCCAGCCGATGGTCAAGCGGCGGCTCCCTCGGCGACGACCGCCGCCCAACGCTCCGGGAAGACGCGCCGCCGGTCCGCGAGCGAGACGGCCTCGCCCGACCGGGCCACCGACCGGAAGTACCGGCGCTGCTCCTCGAAGGCCGGGCAGAAGCGCGCGGCGGCGGCGAAACGCCCGAACCCCCGCATCGGGTAGTACCGTTGCTCGATGGCCCGGTGGTCTTGCTCGATCCGATTATTCTTATAGCGGCTGGTGCGGTGGGCGACAGCGCCACCAAGTGTCTCGCGGCTGGCGCGCGGATAGGCGTCGTGCCCGCCCGTCGTCACCTGCGCGGGGGCATGACCGACGGCCCCGAGGGCCTGGGTGAAGAACCGCTGGGCGGCGACCATGTCGCGCGTCTCGCTCAGCAGCGCCGCGACGAGGTTGCCCTCCCGGTCGTTCGCGCGGTAGAGGTCTCGTCCGCGTGCCACTTCGTGCCCGCTTGCCCGCGCCGCTTGGCCCGGAGGCGGGCTGCCAACAGCGGGGCAAAGCGCGCCTCCCGGTCGCGCACCGTCTCGTGGGTGAAGACGATGCCCCGCACCAGGAACATCTCCGCCAGGTCGCGCAGGCTCAACTTGTAGCGCAGCCGCCACAGCACGACGAGCAGCACGACGTTGGTCGGGTATTGCAGATAGTTGTAGGGGGCGCCTGTCCGCTCATTGCAGAGCCGGCCGCAGGCGCGGCAACGAAAGGTGGGATAGCCGAGTGCGGTGCTCCGCGCCTGCTCAGTGGTCGCGGTCGCGGCGTAGTGGGGACAGGGCACAGGTACGCGCCTTCACGCAACGGCTAATGCCGTGACCTTACCAGCAGACCTCGTCCTCATTACCCTACGTCCAGGTTCTGACACAACCTCCTGCGTTCCTGCCTTATCTCGAGGGCCTGCCCCTTGACGACTACACGGCGACGGCGGGGCGCATTGAGCTCCAGGTCGCCACCACGTATACTTAAGGACCATCCTGAGTGGGTTACCGTAACGGGCATTGTTCCTAGCTTCGCACCGTTGGGACAACCGGACGAGGAGGGGTCAGCGGCATACGCTCGGCACCTGGGGGACTTATGACGATACCGGGCAGGATTCCCTACGCCGCGCGCCCGCATCGCCGCGATGGGCGCGACCCGCACACCATGCGAGTGTCCGCTCACCGCTTGCCAGCGCTGGTATTGGGACGACCATTATTCGCCACCCGGCCCACCCCTCGTACCAGAAGGATGACATGACATGATCGGTGTGCGACAGCCCCGCGTGGTCCTGGCAGCTGCGCTGCTCGTGAGCACACTCCTGGTGCTCGGTGCCTGCTCTACCACCACCACGACACCCACCTCCCGGGGAAATACGCCGACCGCTACGCCAAGCGCGGCGATCGCCGCAGTCAACGCCACGTCGCCGATCGCTCAGCCCACCACCGGTATCCCTCCGGAACCCCCGGCCCTACCCACGACCCCCACAACCACTGTCCCGCAATCCGGCCCCACAAGGGTCGCCGCGCGCGGCGTGACCCCTGGCGCGACCCCGGTCCGCAGTGCGTCGGCCTCGCACCAGGGCATCATCCGCTTCTCGGCGTATCCGACCAATGCGGCGGAGGCCGCGATCGCCGCCATACGCCCGGACGGGACCGGGCGGGGAACCTTCAGCGCCTTCCCCGGCCACCCCTGGGGACCGCGCGCCTCTCCCGACGGCACACTCATCCTCTACTCCAGCGCCGCGCCCGCCACGGTGGGCCGGGCGAGCGATCTCGATCTCAATGGCACCGGCAGCCCCGATCTGTGGATCGCCAACGCCGACGGCTCGCAGGCACGGCGATTGGCCGAGGGTGCCGCCGGTTACAATGGCTGGTCCTGGTCGCCCGATGGCCGCTGGATCGCCTTTGCCTCCAATCGGGGCGGCAGCTGGGATATCTACAAGATCCAGGTGACCGGCGCGGAGCTGACGCGGCTGACCACCAGCCCGTCGCAGGACGGCTGGCCCGTCTGGACCCCCGACGGTACGGGGATCGTCTTCGCCGCGACGCGCAGCGACCGGGCACAGATCTATCGCATGACCGCGACTGGCGGCGCGGTGCAGCGCCTCCTCACCTCTCCGACTACCGACACGGAATCGGCGATCGCACCAGATGGGCGGATCGCCTTCTCCGCCCAACGCACCGATGGTACGGGCGAGATTTACGTCCTGGACAACGGTTCCGCCGCGCGTCCACTCACCAACACCGGCGGCCTGAAAAGCGCCCCGTCCTGGTCGCCGGACGGCACGAGGCTCGCCTTTACCTGGCAGCGCGATGGTCGTAGCGACCTCTTCGTGCTGAATGCCGACGGGAGCGGGCTGCTGGGCCTTACGACGACGGGCCAGAATCAACGACCGGATTGGGGGCGCGCGCCGGTCGATGAATTCGGCGTAGTCATGCAGCAGCTGGTCGCCCGGGCAGAGAGCCAACGTCGCACGGGAGCACTGGAGGCCACCGATGACGACCGCCAAGGCACGCGATCCGTCACCCAATTGCAATTCGATCTGGGCGATCAGGCCACCCCGCCGCGTATCCACCGTACCACGACGACGCAGGGACCGCATGGCACCGTAACCGAGGAGCAGATCGTAATCGGCGACCGGGCCTGGCAGCGCCAGGCGGGTGGGCGATGGGCGACCATCCCATCGCAAGCCGCGTCGGCGGAGCAAGTGACCCACTATTTCCCCCGGATAGCGGACGCGCAGCAACCCACCGCGGATCTCGGTGGCCTCACCGTGGAGCTAAGCTGGGATGAGCCGTATACTGACACCGGGGTGATGCTGACGGCGGGAATAGTCGATGGTCTGCCGATCCGGCTGCAACGGATCGATCACCGGACGGGTGCGACGACCAACGTCGTCTACGACTGGCGCACACCGATCACCATAACGTCGCCGACTACGCCCTGACTATGAGCCGGTCCATAGTGGACGCGGCGAAACATCGAGGACGAAAGACGGCAGTATCACGAAGGAGGGGGATCATGGACATCCGTAGAGGCCCGCTGATGCTGGTGGCAGTACTCGTTGGCGCGCTGGCGCTACTACTGGGCGCGGGCGCGACCGCTGGGGCAGCCGCTGCGCCGGGGGACAGTTACACTGTGCAACTCACCGGGGCTACCGAGGTGCCGCCACGCACCACACCGGCCAGCGGCGAGGTCGCGATCCAGATCAGCCCCGATGGTCAGTCGCTCACCTATTCCGTGACCGTTCGGGACATCACCAACGTAACGATGGGCCATATCCATATCGGCGCGGTGGGCGCGAACGGGGATATCGTGCTGCCGCTCGTGCCCACCGCGCCGCCCGGCGGTGGCCCGCGCAGCGGGGTGATCGGCCAGGGCACCCTCACGGCGGCGCAGCTGGTTGGGCCCTTGCAGGGGCAGCCGCTGAGCGACCTGATCGCGCAGATGGACGGCGGGAATGCGTACGTGAATATCCACACCGCGACCGGTGCGTCCCCGGCAACGCTGGTGGCCGGGGATATCCCGCCCGGCGAGATCCGCGGTCAGATCGTGCGGACGACCGCGCCCACCACGCCGCCCTCGACGATGCCGGCCGGAGTGCCGAGCACGGGCGGCGGTTACGGCGCGCAGCAAGCGTGGCAGCCCTGGCTCGCCGCGCTCGCCGCGCTCCTCACACTCGGGCTCGCCGGTTTCCTGCGCGCAGGGCGGCGGTAAGACTGGTCGCCGGTTTCGTAATGCGATGCAGGTCGGGCGGATCAGTTGATCCGCCCGACCTGCATCGGCGCACGGATGCGCCAGAATTGGGAAGGTGGTCGGGTCTTGCCGCATTCGATGATCCATGAATGCCCCCCACGACAATGAGGGCTACGCTTGCTAGAGGGTGTTAAGCATCCTGCGCTAACAAGCGTGTGAGCCGGGATGTCAGGGCGACGGCGAAGGCGACGAGGTGGAGCCCGGCGAGCGATTGGGCGAGGCGGCGGAAGCGCGCCAGCCACCCGAAGCTGCGCTCCACGACCCGGCACCGGGGCAGCAGCACGAAGCCGTGGTCCTGCGTCTACTCAAGCTGACAGTTCCCCGCGTTGGCCGTAGCCTCATCATCGTTCGACGCCCCGCTCCGGCCGTTCAGCTGATGCTGTCGGCCCGAGGATAGGGAATTCGCGATAGGCACCGGCGACCAAATCGGCGATGATCTGCCGGATCGCCTCGGCGTGCGGCTCGAGGCGCGGCCACGAGGTGGTGCCGAGCACCAGGATGGCAAGGCGACGACCGGCGAGTCCGGGTTCCATCTCGTCGCCTTCGCCATCCTCATGGCATCCCGGCCCACACGCTTGTTAGTCCAGCATACCTAATACCCTTTAGCAATCACGGTAGATTTCTGTGGCCCGGGTCTTTTTCACCGAACTCACCCGATCGGCGAGCCATCCGCCGTGTCCCGCCCGCGCTCACCCCTCGTCGGGCGGCCCGGCGGTTGGGAGCCAGAAGGTGACCGTCGTCCCCCGCCCCTCGCCCGCGCTCGTCGCCGCGATCCACCCGCCGTGCCGCTCGACGATGCTGCGGCAGATGTACAGGCCCAGCCCCATCCCCGGCAGGTTGCGCGCCGCCGCATTCGTCGCCCGCCCGAACGGCGCGAAGATCGCCTCCTCGGTGTCCGGCGGCAGCCCGATCCCGTCGTCACGGACCGCCACCGCCACCCCCGCACCGTCCGCCGCCACCGTCACCGCGACCGCCCCGCCATCGGGCGCGTACTTGAGTGCGTTGTCCAGCAGATTGGTGAGCACCTGCTCGATCCGTCCCGCATCGGCCAGCACAGGTGGCAGGGCGGCGGGTGCATCGAGTGTCAGGCGGTGGCCAGCGCCCGCCCGCTCGCGGGCCTGCCCGACCGCCGCGCCCACCAGCGCGGCCAGGTCGGTCGGGCGCACGACGAGCAGCAGGTGCCCGGTGTGTAGGCGCGCCACGTCCAGCAGATCGTCGGTCAGCGCCACCAGACGGTCGGCCGAGCGGTCGAGCGTCGCCAGCGCCGTGATGAGCCGGTCGGGGTCAAGCGTCCCGCGCGCCTGCTGCCGCCGGAGGAGTTGCGCCGTCCCCTTGAGGGCGGTGAGCGGCGTCCGCAGCTCGTGGGCGGCGATCGACAGGAAGGTGTCCCGCGCCCGCACCGCCGCCTCCGCCTCCGCGCGCGCCGCGCGCTCGGCCGCCAGCAGCCGCTCGCGCTCCACCCCGGACTCCCGGTCGGCGGTGATGTCCTGGGCGATGCCGCCAACCCAGCGAATCCCGCCCGCCGGGTCGCGGATCGGGAAGCCCGTGTCACGGATCCAGCGCGTCGCCCCGTCGGTCAGGCGGACGATGCGGTACTCGGTGGTGACGGTCGCCCCGGCCAGCGCGCGGGGGAGGGCGCGGGTGGCCGCCGTGCGGTCGTCCGGGTGGACCAACGCCCCCCAGGTGGCGAGATCGCGCGCGAGCGTCGCGCGGGGCGTGCCGAACATCGCCTCGAACGCCGGGCTGAGGTAGGCCAACTGCTCGGTCGCCGCTTCGACGATCCAGAGGGTGTCGGCGGAGGCCTCCGCGAAGCCCCGGAACCGCGCCTCGCCCGCGCGCAGGGCCGCCTCGACCTCCCGCCGCGCCCGCACCTGCTCGGTCACGTCGACCCCGTGCCCCAGGACACGCGTGCACGCGCCGTCGGCGTCGCGTAGCGGCAGGTAGACCAGATCGATCAGCCGCTCCTCGGGCGGCGCGCCTGGCGTCCGGGCGAGCGTGACCGGCAGCTCGCGCCCGACGAACGGCTCCCCCGTGGCCAGGACGTGCGCGAGCCGCTCCAGGAACCCCCCGGCCGCCGTCTCGGGCAGGGCGACGAACGCGGGCAGACCGAGCAATGCCCGGTGGCCGACGAGTTGGTAGTAGGCGTCGTTGGCCAGCTCGAAGACGAAGTCGGGGCCGTGCAGGACGTGCAGGAATGCCGGTGATTGCCGGAAGACCTCTTCCAGAAGGCGCGTCTGGCTGGCCCCGAGCGCCGCCACGAGGCGCGCGCTCTCTGCCTCCAGGGCACGCCCACGAACGGCTGCGGTCGTCTCGAAGACGGTGACCAGCACGCCCGCGACCGCCCCCGCCTCGTCCCGCAGCGGGCTATAGCAGAGGGTGAAGTAGGCGTCCTCCGGGTAACCATGGCGCGTGATCGGGTAGGGGGCGTCGTCCAGCGTCACCGTCTCGCCGTCCAGCACGCGCGCGTAGATCGGCGCGTTGATGGGCCAGACCTCGGGCCAGCAGTCGCGCGTGGCCTGCCCGAGCCCGGCCGGGTGCTTGGCGCCCATGATCGCGCGGTAGCCGTCGTTGTAGACCTGAGTGAGGTCTGGCCCCCAGAGCACGACCATTGGGAAGGCGCAGCCGAGCGCGAGGTCCACCGCCGCGCGCAGGCTCGGCGGCCATCGCCCGGGCGGGCCGAGCGCCGTGCCGGCCCAATCCCACCGGCGGATGAGGTCGCCCATCGCGCCGCCGCCGCACGGCCAGTCCGCCCCCATCGCCCGTCCCGCCTCGGCCATCGCTCCCCCCTCCCCGTCCTCGCCACGCTACGCCGGATGCCCGCTCGCCATCGCCATAGGACGTGCAACCATCAGGAGCGACAATTGTACCCAATCACCCGCTGAGGCACTGTCGAGATAGCTGGTCGGCCTTGTGGTCGGCCTGGTTACGATACTCAGCGCATGAAAGAACAGACACTCTCGCCCATCTACATCGGCACGAGCACGGCCAGCAGCACGGCTGGCGCGGCGAGCGGGTCGCCGCTATGGTGGGCGAGCGCGAGGAGCGGGCACGATGGCGAAGGCGACGCCCGGCAAGGGGATACGGTTATCCGGCGCGGACGAGGCGCTACTCGGTATGATCGCGGGGGCGGACGGCGGCATGATCGTCGTGGGCGGCAGGCACATCCCCAAGGCGGTGATCCCGCGCGTCGCCCAGAACCCCGCCTACTTGGAGCCGGGACCGACCGGGCGGTCGAGGCGCGCGCGAGGCGCGCCAATCACAGCGGCAGGCCGTCCGCATGACCCGCCCGCCGACCGACCCGAATTTGGCGCACCGCACCGGGTCGAACGCACCATTCGGGTAGGGAAGCGGCGCGGGTCGGCCCCCCCCCCCCCCCCCCCCCGCCCCGCGACCGGGCAGGGGAGGGGCTGCGCGGCGAGACGATCCCGGATCGCCGCGACGTTCTCCGGGTCCAGATCCAGGGCGGTGGTCGGCCCGGTCGGCCCCGGCAGTTGGGCCAGGAGCGAGAGGTAGCTCCCGCCGCCGCAGTCGGCGTCGAGGACGCGCCACCCGGGCCGGATGCCGACCGCGCGGAGCAGCGCCTCGTACTCGGGTTGGCATGCGGCGAAGTGGACATCGAGCCGGTCCGCCTGGTCGAGCGCGGTGGCATCGCGGGGTGCCTGCGGTGCCACCGCGCTCATCTTTTGCCTGTCTCGGACCCTGCACCTTGCCCCCCGCTCGGGAACCGATCCCGCTGAGGGGGGGCCGATTGCCACAGATGAGGATCGGCGGTCGGGGTCGAAGGCTGTGCCGTCGGCCGCCGCGCGGAAACACTCCGGCACGCCGTGAGCGAGGATCACTCGTATGGTGGACGCGCCCGATTCGCTGCACGCCCGACCCGGGAGAACTGCCGATGTGTGACCCAACAAAGCCGCACTCGACCCTCGATGCGCTGTCCGATCCGCTCTTGCAGCGGATCCTCCCGCGGACCATCGGCGGCGACCGAGAGTGCAAGGGGCATGCCAGGTGGCGAATGAGGCGGCACTATCGAGGGTCGTGCGAGCAGACCGGGGCAACACACGACCTTTGCACCGTCCCGCAGCGGGGCTTAGGAGAGGGTTTCCTTGACCTTCTCGACGACCTTGCCGAGCACGCCCGGTGCCGCCCCGGTCAGCTGCTGGGTCTCGGCGTACCCCTCCGGGCGCGGTGGGCCGAGCTGCGGCTCCTGGCCCAACGGCTCGTTGACGACGATCGAGAACCGGCCTTTACCGTCGAGCGACGGCCCATTCGTCCAGCGACCCTCCGGCGGGGCCTCCTTGCCGATCGCGGTGGCGAAGAAGGCGTAGCTGTACTCGCCCTTCTCTTGCGCCTGGGGGAAGCTGTTGGGGATCGGCAGGGTGCCCTGGTGGCCGCCCAGCTCCTCGATCACCGCCAACCACTGCTGCTGGTGCATCGTGTCGCGCGCGATCAGGAAGGAGAGCATATCCTTCATGCCGGGATCGTCGGTCATCTCGTAGAGGCGGCAGGCCAGGACCCGCCCGGTCGCCTCGGCGGCCACGTTGCTGTACATGTCCGCCGCAATATTGCCGCTGGCGTAGACGTGCGAGCCGTTGAACGGGACGCCGTTGGCGTCGGCTGCCAGCGCCGAGAAGCCCGCCGAGAGGTACTGGCGCGGGTCCATCCCGCCGAGGACCGCCGCCACCGCCGGATCCATCGCCGCCGCCTCTTGGAGGTGGACCGGCGCGCCCTCCAGATTCAGTGCCACCGCCGTCGCCAGCATCTGGATGTGGCCGATCTCCTCGGTGCCGGTCTCCATCAGCATGTCGCGATACTTCACCGGGCCACGCGCGCCGAACGACTGGAAGAGATACTGGAGCATCACGCGGATCTCGCCCTCGACCCCGCCGATCGCCTGCTGGAGCATCTTCGCGAAGACCGGGTTGGGCTTGTCCACCCGTACCGGATACTGCAACTTGTTGTCGTGGTAGAACATCGTGTCCCCTTTCCTGTTTCCTGTGTCGATCGCGACCGTACGGGACCGCGCGTCATCGCGGCCCCTCAGCCCAGCGGCTGACCGCCGGTGACGCCGATGACCTCCCCGGTGATGTAGCGCGACTCGTCCGAGGCGAGGAAGACGTAGCTCGGCGCGAGCTCGGCGGGTTGCGCGGGTCGACCCATCGGCCCGTCCTGGCCGAAGGTGGTGTACTTCTCGGGCGGCATGGTGGCGACGATCAGCGGTGTCCAGACCGGGCCGGGGGCGACGCAGTTCACACGCACCCCCTGCTTGATGGCGTCCTGCGCCAGCCCCTTGGTGAAGGTGACGATCGCCCCCTTGGTGGCGGCGTAGGCGAGCAACTGCGGCGAGGGCTGGTAGGCCTAGATCGAGGCGGTGTTGATGATCGCCCCGCCCCGGCGCAGTTGCGGCAGCGCCGCCTTGCTCAGATAGAACATCGCCAGGATGTTGGTGCGGAAGGTATGCTCGATCTCCGCGCTGGGGAGGTCGGCGAGCCCCTCGTGGCTCATCTGGAAGGCGGCGTTGTTGACCAGGATGTCGAGGTGGCCGAACTCCCGCACCGCCCGCTCGACGAGCGCCTGGCAGTGCGCCTCGTCGCCGATGTCGCCCGCCACCGCGACCGCCTTGCGCCCGGAATCTTCCACGGCGCGGACCGTCTCCCGGGCGTCCTCGTCCTCATTCAAATACGAGATGAGGACGTCCGCCCCCTCGCGGGCGAACGCGAGCGCCACCGCGCGCCCGATCCCGGAGTCGCCCCCGGTGATCAGCGCGGCCTTGCCCGTCAGCCGCCCGTGGCCGTGGTACGACGCCTCGCCGTAATCGGGGCGCGGCGTCATCGCTGCCTCGCTACCGGGCGGGTTCTGCGACTGCTCCGCGAACGGTGGCTGCGCCCCCTGCCCCTTCGGATCATCCATCGACGGCTGCGTGCTCATGCTGCGCCCTTTCTCCGATGATATCCCGCATCTGCGGCATGGGATCGAATGACATCGGCGGAGGGCAAGGGAGGGGAACGAAATATC
>JAABUM010002245.1_pt1 | contig 26407 bp, 25 predicted proteins | sample 5559161 | NCBI WGS metagenome assembly JAABUM01 (sample SAMN10711868, study PRJNA513369) | rock metagenome | isolation source: Antarctica rocks | place: Antarctica: Victoria Land, Siegfried Peak nord
CCACAACCTGGTCAAGATCGCAGCCCTGGCCAGCTGATCGAGCCAGGGAGGGAGTCCGACCCATCCTGGATCGGGCGCCGCCATCCCCTGACCTCAGCCCAACGAGTTCTTCAGGTCGAAGTAGCTAATAGGAAGGCGTGGCCTTCGGCGAACGTTCCACGCAGCTCGGGCCGCGCAGCGGCTGACCGCTCGGCTGCGGACCGCGTTGGAGCGGGCCGTGTCGGGTTCACGGCGGGCCGTCTCGGACGTGGCCCGCAAGTGCGGGGCGTCGTGGCGGAGCGTCAACCACGCCTTGGTCGCGTCGCTAGAGTTCGAGTTCATCGCCGCAGAGGCGGCGAAGCAGGCTTTCCCGGGTGGTGTTCATGTGCCGGATGCTGTCGGTGTCGGTGTCGGGGTACTACGGCTGGCGGCCCACCGGCCAGTGCGAGGTCCCGCTTCGACGTGACGTGGCGCTGCCGCATCGAGGTGATCTTCGCGGCGCACCGTGGGCGCTACGGGTGCGCCGTATCCACGCCGAGCTCGCCAGAAGCGGAGTCCGCGTCGGGTACAAGAGGGTGCACCGGCTGATGGGCGAGCTTGGCCTACGCAGCGTGTATCCCCGTTCCTACCAGCGCAACACCCTGCCCAGCCCACGCGGTGAGCACCTCATCGACCTGGTCAACCGGCAGGTGCAGCCGCCTGCTCGGGACCTGAGCTGGGTCGGGGACATCACCTACCTGCGTACCTGGACCGGCTGGGCGTACCTGGCGACCGTCATCGACTGCCACTCCCGCAAGATCGTCGGCTGGGCGGTAGCCGACCACATGCGCGCCGAACTGGTCACCAGCGCCCTGGCGATGGCCCTTACCCGCCGCAGACCCGCCGCCGGGGTCATCTTCCATTCCGACCGCGCCAGCCAAGGCGGATTCAACTGGTCGTCGCAACACCTCGAGCGTGGGGGTGGGGATGGGCAGGCCGGCGGGGTGGTTGAAGGAGTTGACCGGAAGGTCGGCGATGAAGTCGCCGGGAGCACCGTCACTGCGGCGGGAGGTGGAGCGCCGGTTCTGGCATGAGATCGCCAGGGGGCGTACGAGCGAGGACGCCGCGGTCGCGGTCGGCGCGTCGCAGGCGGCTGGAGGTCGGTGGTTCCGGGAGCGTGGCGGCATGCCGTCGTTCATGCTCACCCCGCTGACGGGGCGCTACTTGTCGTATCCGGAGCGGGAACAGATCGCCGTGCTCAAGGCGCAAGGCGGCGGCGTCCGCGAGATCGCTCGCCGGCTGGGGCGTGACCCCTCGACGGTCTCGCGGGAACTGCGCCGCAATGCGGCCACCCGCGGTGGCAAGCTCGAATATCGGGCCTCGGTCGCGCAGTGGAAGGCAGAGCTGCTGGCCCGCCGTCCGAAGACGGCGAAGCTCGTCGGTGACGAGCGGCTGCGTGAGTACGTGCAGGAGCGGCTGGCTGGTCAGGTCCGCCGCCCGAACGGGACACCGGTGCGCGGACCTGCTGCGGCGCCGTGGAAGGGCCGCAACAAGCCTCGACGGCAGGACCGGCGCTGGACGACGGCATGGAGCCCGGAGCAGATCTCGCACCGGCTGAAGGTCGACTTTCCCGAAGATGAGTCCATGCGGGTCTCGCACGAGGCGATCTACCAGGCGCTCTACGTCCAGGGCCGGGGTGCCCTCAAGCGCGAGCTCGTCGCGTGCCTGCGCACCGGCCGAGCACTACGGGTGCCTCGGGCTCGTACGCACAGCAGGCCAAGCGGGCACGTCACCGCCGAGGTGCCTTCTCAGCGAGCGACCCGCCGAGGCCGAGGACCGGGCCGTTCCCGGTCACTGGGAAGGGGACCTGATCATCGGGCTGGAACGCTCGGCGATCGGCACCCTCGTCGAACGCAGCACGCGGTTCACGATGCTCGTGCACCTGCCCCGCGCCGAGGGCTACGGCACCGTCCCGCGGACCAAGAACGGGCCCGCGCTCGCTGGCTACGGCGCCGTCGCGATGAAGGACGCGCTCGCGGCCAGCATGCCCGGCCTCCCCGAAGAACTACGCAGATCGTTGACGTGGGACCGTGGCAAAGAACTCGCCCAGCACGCGCAGCTCAAGGTCGAGACGGGCCTGGCGGTCTACTTCGCCGACCCGCACAGCCCGTGGCAACGCGGCACGAACGAGAACACCAACGAGCTGCTGCGCCAGTACTTTCCCAAGGGGACTGACCTGTCGCGTTGGAGCGCCGAAGACCTCACCGCCGTCGCCGCCGCGCTCAACGCCAGGCCACGAAAGACGCTCCGCTGGAGCACACCTGCCGAGGCCTTCGATGAGCATCTACGCTCAGTCCAACAAGCCGGTGTTGCGACAACCGGTTGAGTCTGGTCAATACACCTGCGGCGAGTTCCGTGCCTTCTGCGCCGCGGGTGGGGTGCGCCCCTCGGTGGGCGCGACCGGGATCTGCTATGACTGCCGTCTCCGAGTCGTTCTTCGCCACCCTCAACAAAGAACTCGTCCACCTCAACGCCTGGCCGAACCTCGCCCGGGTACGGACGGCAGTCTTCGACTACATCGAGAGCGAGGTGGAGGACGAGATCAGCGGTTGGTCGGAATAGCCGCAGGCCAAGCCGGCACTGCCCGGCGAGCACCAGCCGGGCCGAAGCCCCTTCGGCACGGAGGATCCTGCGCCGTTGCTACTCACCCCTACTACTGCCGGGAACTGCGGGGGTCCCGTCCTAGCGCGGCGCCGGTGCGTGCTCCTCTGACCGATTGATCACCGGGACATGGGTTGGGGCCCGCTGCCGGTGGGCCGCTTGTTGCCGCGATCCTCTGGGCCAGGCTCTGGTCACACGAGGGCGCTGATCCGGTCGAGTACTTCGTCGAGGACGGCGGTGGAGGTCGCGAAGTTAAGCCGGGTGTGGTTGGGCGTCCCGCCGTAGTTAGGGCCTGCGGCCAGCTCGACTCCGGCGTGCTCGCGGAAGAACGCTGTGACGTCTGCGTTCAGACGAGCGTCGGTCCAGTCGAGCCAGGCCAGGTAGGTCGCCTCGGGGGGGATGAAGTGCACGGGCAGCGGCTGCAGTCGGGTGTTTAGCCGGCTGCGTTGAGCTGTCAGGTGCGCCCGCACGCCGTCAAGCCAGGTGTCGCCGTCGAGCCAGGCGGCGCAGGTGGCTTCTACGCCGAGCACGTTGACGGCGCCGCGCACATCGGGTGCCTGGGCATCCCACCGTCGCCGGATGTCGTCGGGCCCGATGTGCGCGACGGCGCATCGGAGCCCGGCGATGTTGAACGCTTTCGTCGCCGAGGTCAACGTCACGGTGCGGCGGGCGACGTCTGGGTGCAGCGAGGCGAACGGGATGTGGTGGTGCCCGGGGTAGGTGAGGTCGGCGTGAATCTCGTCGCTGATGACGAGCAGGTCGCGGCGGAGCACGAGCTGTGCCAGGTCGGTCAGGTCTGTGCGGGTGAATACCCGGCCGGTTGGGTTGTGGGGGTTGACCAGTAGCACGACCTTGGCGTTGTGCTGGTCGAGGTCGCGATCAAGCCGGGCGAGGTCCCACCGCCACGAGTCGTCCACCTGTTCGACGTATAGGGGGAGTAGACGACGCTGCTGGCCGGGCACGCTGGCGAGGAACGGCGGGTAGTTCGGCAGCGCGACGACGATCCCGTCGCCGGGTTCGGTCGCCAGTTCGGTGACGATCTGCAGCCCCTGGATGACGTCGGTGAGCGTGCGCACGTGGCCGGGGTCGGCGTTCCATGCACCCGGCACCCTCGTTTGACGACGTGCAGCGAGCGGAGGTGCTGTCGTGCATCCGAGCAATAATGCTCGTTCTACTTGACATAAGATCAATTACCGGCGGTTAGTGTTCCTGCAGGTCAGGTGCAGTTTCGGCCTCGCCGGAGGCCTCGGCGGCGTCCGTAGGCCCTGACGCGATGCTTTGAGCGGCCAGTCGTCGCAGCCGCGCTGCGCTGGTGTCCAGAACCACCGCGAGGACCTCCAGGTCCCCGTGGCGCAGGCGCGGCAGACCTGTGGCGACGGTGTGACGGGTGGGGCCGGTTCGGCGGGAGGCCACCGAGGCGGCGAGCCGCCGCAGCGCTCTGGCCTCCTGCGCTGTGCCCGCATCGTCAGCGACCCCTGCCGTGTCTGATGCGCGCTGAGAAGCGACCGGTACTGGGTGTCCGGTCAGCACCTCGCCCAGCGGCACGCCGTAGTAGCCACACAGCACGTCCAGACGCTCGACCGATGGTGACCGAAACTCCCGCTCATAGGAGCCGACCGCGGCAGCCGTGAACGCTCCCCCGGTCAAGCCCGGCAGGTCGCCCAGGGCCAGACCGAGCTGCTGGCGGACGCCCCTGAGCCGGGAGCCGACGCCGTCGGCCATCCCGCCATCAGCAACCATCGTTACGCACAGTAGTTCTAGCGGAGAAGTTGTCACCGGGGGCAGGCTGCCGCGATAGCTGCGGCTGGCCGCACCGCGGCAGTCAACCGGCGACGGCGACTTGTCGGGTCGCCGGGACTGATGACGCGTGTCGAGGGCCAGGTCGGCGCGTCGGTTGCCGGCCCGGGTCAGCAGTTACCCGGACACTGCGGCGTCGCCATCGGGTGTCTCTAGCAGGAGCCAGCCTTGTTACAGTGTCTCACGAGGAACCGTCTCACATCCAAGGCGACTCATGATCTTGTCTCGTTTGAGGCACCTGTTCGGGACTGCCAAGGCGGACGGGGCTACTGGGACGGCCCGGCCGCAGCAGCCGCTCTGACGTGCGGCGCTCCCGTTAGACGGTCGGCTACCGAAGGGCTGCTCCAGCAGCCCTTCGGCTGCTGCGGCCAGATCAACAGGAAGGCCCAGCCCGGGAACGACCTCGACAAGATCCATGGCAAGTAATGTCCGGCCACTGCCTGTTCCGGCTAGGTGCGGCCGTCGGCTGCTTGCACAGCATTGTTGAATGCGCTCTCTTTTCCCGTCAGCAGTCCCAGCCCGGGGGGCACGTGGTGGAGAGTCTGCACTTCGACACGGACGTCGTCCCCTCGGGTGATCGCGAGGAGCTCGTCCGCGACGTCCTCTCGGACGGCATGTTGCTCGAGCTCGAGAACTTGCGTGACGCGAGCGAAGGCATCGACGTGCGGCTGGAGGCGACCGGCGTCGGGCCGCTCGGTCTTGCGTCTATGCACAGCAGCCCCACGGCCGCCACGAGAAGCCCGCGCCTGGCACGTGACGACTCGCCGCCGACCCTGCACGTTCAGGTCATGCAGTCGGGCGTCAGCACCCTGGTCCAGGAGGGCCGGGAGGCGGTGTACGGCTCGAGTGAGCTGATCATGGTGCTCAGCTCGCGGGCGAACACGGTCGTGAGTACCCGGGGCACGCACCGACGGATGCTGCAGGTCCCGCTGGAGCACCTCGGTGTTCCCGACGAGGTGCTGCGCGACGCCCTGGCGGTGCCGATCAGCCGGGACCTTCCACTGGCAGGTGTGCTCGGTCGCCTCGTCGAGGGCCTGCCCCTGCAGCCCGACCTGCGCCCGACCGAAGGGGAACACCTGGCGCGGGCGGCGTTGGACCTCGTGCGCGGACTCATCGCAACGGTGGTCGGTGAAGAGCCTCAGATCCGCCGGCTCCCGGAGGCTGCGCTGCAGCTGCACGTAGCCGACTACCTGCGCCAGCACTGGCAAGAGCACGACCTCACCGCAGACCGGTTCGCCGCCGCCCACCACATCTCGACGAGGCAGCTCTACCGGCTGCTGGCTGCCGAGGGCATTTCCCTTGGCGACTGGGTGCGCCAAAGGCGGCTCGAGGCCTGCCGCGACGAACTCGCCCGGCCAAGGACGGCGCCGGTGTCCGTCGCCACCGTCGGACGACGGTGGGGTTTTCCGGACGCGACCAACTTCGGACGTGCGTTCAAGGCCGCTTACGGCGCGACGCCACTGCAGTGGCACCTGCTCCACCAGCGCCGCTGACCACTCCACGCGCTCGGGAGGTACCAGGACCGCCGGTCGTCCGTCGCCCGCCGGAGGGCGGAACGCGAAGCCGTCGGCCCCTGGGCTCAGCGGCGGCGCGCGGCGCTACCGAGCGCGGTGGAGAACGTCATGTTGTCGTCCTGGTTGAGAGTCACACCCGGCGGCACGATCTCGTCGATCCGGTCCAGCAGGTCGGCGGACAACTCGACGTCCGCGGCGGGCAGCTGCGAGTCCAGGTGCTCGCATGTGCTGGGGCCAATGATCGCCGAGGTGACGGCGGGGTGCCGGATCAGGAAGGCGATCGCCATCTCGATGAGCGTCATCCCGGCCTCGTCGGCAAGGGCTCCGAGGGTGTCGGCGGCGTCGAGCTTGCGCTGGTTGACGTCCCGGGTCAGGTCGAAGCGGGCGGCGAAGCGCTGCGCTCGCCGGGATCCGGGCAGGTCCTGGCCCTTTCGGTACCGGCCCGAGAGCCAGCCCATCGCCAGGGGGCTGTAGGTGAGCACGCCCAGCCCGTAGCGCAAGCAGGTCGGCAGCACGTCGACCTCGATCTGGCGGGCGAGCAGGGAGTACGGCGGCTGCTCGGTACGAAAGCCCGTCAGGCCGCGGCGCTGCGCGGTCCACTGTGCCTCGACGATCTGCGAGGCGGGCACCGTCGACGCCCCGAACGCGCGGATCTTGCCCTCGGCCACGAGGTCGCTCAGCGCTCCGAGGGTCTCGTCGATGTCGACGTCCGGGTCGAGGCAGTGGATCTGGTAGAGGTCGATCCACTCCGTGCGGAGCCGGCGCAGCGAGCCCTCGACGGACTGCATGATCCAGCGCCGCGAGGCGCCGGCGTGCTGGGGGTCCTCGTCGAAGGGCAGACCGACCTTGGTGGCCAGCACGACGCTGTCGCGCCTGCCACCGGTCAGCGCCTTGCCGACGATGGTCTCGGACTCCCCGTTGGAGTAGACGTCGGCCGTGTCGATGACGTTGATCCCGGCGTCGAGCGCCCGATGGATGATCTCGACGGCTTCCTCGTGGTCGGAGTTGCCGGCGGCACCGAACATCATGGCGCCCAGGCAGAGCGGGCTGACGGCCATGCCGGTGCGTCCCAGCGGGCGGTGCTCCATGTCGGCTCCTGTCGACGAGGTGGCTTCGTCAGGTGCGCCGGGCCCGAGACCGCGTTGCCGGCAGGACAGCGGCTGGTCAGCACGCGCACGGACCGGGACGGACGCCGGTCCCGGCAAAGACCGGCTCCGGCTACTTGGAGTCGATGCCTCCCACGTGCTCGGTCGCTGCGGCGACGCTCACCTGGTCCCAGGCGGCGCTCCCGCCGCCGAGCGCCTTGTTCAGGAAGGCCGTCGTGGTGCGGCGGACCAGGTCGACGCGTGCCGGGCTCTCGTCGGTGGTGTCGGTGGCCTTGTAGGCCTGGATCCCGCCGAGGGTGTGCTCCCCGCCGTACAGGGTCACCAGACTCCGAGCGCCGGGGCTGAACCTGTAGACGTCGGTGAACCAGTCCGGGCCGCGTGTGGACAGCGCCGACTGGTCGTGGTCGCCGGCCACCACGAGGGCCGGGGTGTTCAGCTGGGTGAAGTCCGGGCTCATGAAGGCGAAGTTCTCCTGCGCGAACGGGGTGAGGTTCCCCCCGCCGACGCCTGGCGTGGACAGCAGCACCCCGGCCTTGACCCGCGGGTCGGTCGCGTCGGGGCCGGGCCGGCCGTCCGCGTCGAGGACGCGGGCGCCCAGGAGCATCCCGACCGACCGGCCGCCCCAAGAGTGGCCGGCGACAGCCAGGCGGCTCTGTTCGACCCGGCCGGTGAGGCCCGGGACCGCGGCGAGGATCTCGTCGAGGTCGTCGAGAACCCGTTCGAGGTCGTCGACGCGGGAGCGCCAGATGTCCGGGTAGCGCGGGTCGGTGGAGGTCAGGCCCAGGGTCAGTGAGTCCAGGAACGTCGGCTGGACGACGACGAAGCCGTGGGCGGCCCAGAAGTCCACGAGCGGGTCGTAGGAGTCCATTGCCTTGCCGAACCCGTGCGCGAACACGATCACCGGCAGGTCGGTGCCGCCGGAGGGCGCCGAGACCCGCACCTACCGTCACCGCGGCCGGGAGCGGGCAGCACGACGGGCTTGACGGACAGGACCTGGTCGCCCGGCTGGACCCGGTTTGTGGTGGACGGCGCCGCGGCGGGGGGAGCAGCTACGTGGGAGGCGGTCATCAGGCGTCCTTCTGGTTAGGTGATCCGGTGGATCGGTGCAGCGCGGTGACGCCGCGCTGGGCGGCGGGGATGTCTGTTGGTCCGGGCTGTGCGACCGAGGTGTGGCTGGCCGCGGGTCGGTCTTGCTGCCGGTGTCCGCCCAGGCCGGTGGCGGCGGCTCAACCGGTGGCGACCGGTGTGGCCGTGGTGGTCCCGGCTCGGGGAGGAACGTCCAGGCGCCGTAGGCGCCGCAGAGCAGCCCGTCGACGGCGCTCACGACGTAGAGGTACCTCCCCCAGCCCTGTCCGAACGCTACGAGCAAGCTGCTCATGCCGAGGCAGGCGACGAACACGGTCAGCGCCATGGTCAACGCGGCGCTCGGCCGCGTTGTCTGCTCGCGTCGAGCTGTGGTGTCGAGAGATCGCAGGAGGCTGCCACTTGCGGAGGCAACCAGGACCATCTCGGAGCCGAACGCCTCGTCGTACTGCGGGACCGTCATGAGCACCGCGATGATGGTGACGGTCAGGAACAGCGACAGGGTCTGGGCGGCCCGGCTGCAGTACTCCTCGGACACCGCCAGCGTCTCGTACCGGAACGAGACCACGATGAAGATGAGTCCGACGAGCCCGCCGGGGGCGCCGCCCGAAACCGCGGTGAAGGTGTTCCACATGGCCAGTCCTCTGGTGTCGGTCGCGTCCGGCCGCCCGGCCGGACGACGGCTGGTGGTTGCCAACTCGTGCTGGCCGACGGGTGTCGGCCTGACTCGCTCGGTCACGTGGAGCAGGGCCATCCGGCCGGTCGCCTGCCCGTCCGCTTGCCACGGCGGGGGGCGACCGGCCGGGGACGCCTACTTCGACTCGACCCGGCCGATCGGGTCCGGGCCGCTCTCCAGGGCGGCGACAGCGTCCGCCCATGCCTTGTCGTCCGGGTAGAGCTGGGACCGCAGGTAGGCCCAGGCGAGCGCGCGGATGCCAGCGATGCGCTCAGGGTCCTCGTCGGACGTCTCGGCAGCGTCGTAGCCCGAGATGCCGCCGAGCATGTGCTCGGCGCCGAAGACCGTCAGCAGGCTCTTGGGCGACGGGCTGCAGGTGTACGCGTCCGAGCGGTAGCCCAGCCGGTTCGAGAAGTTGAAGTTCAGGTCGCGGTCGCCCGCAACGACCAGCGCCGGTGCCGTCAGGGTCGAGAAGTCGACGTACCTCGTCATCGGGTAGTTCTCGAAGGAGAACGGGGCGAGGTGCCCGTCGTTGCCGACGCCGGGCGCAGCGAAGATCACGCCTGCCTTGATGCGGGCGTCGGACAGGTCCTGGTCGGTGTCGTCGGCCGGGTCCAGGACGCGCATGCCCAGCAGGAGCGAGGCGGTGTTGCCGCCGAGCGAGTGGCCGGCGACGGCGATCCGGTCCTTGTCGAGCCTGCCGGCGAGCCCAGGCACGGCGACCTCGATCTCGTTGAGGTGGTCGAGGATGTAGCGCATGTCGCTGGCGCGGGTCCGCCAGTACAGCGGGGCCTCGGGGCTGTCGGCCTCGCGCAGGCCTAGGGCGGTCGAGTCGAGGTGGGTGGGCTGGATCACGACGAAGCCGTGCGCAGCCCAGAAGTCCACGAGCGGCCCGTAGCCCCGCAGCGACGACAGGAAGTTCGCCATCCCGTGACCGTGGGAGAACAGGATGATCGGAAGGTCCGTGCCGGTCTCCGGCGCCGACACCTTGACCTCCAGCTCGACGGCCCGGCCCGGGACCTCGAGCACGAGCGGGCCGTAGGTGACGACGGCCTGCGCGTCGTTGACCGGGATGTTCCCGGCCTCGGTGAACGGTGGTGTGCTCATGGACAGCCCCTTGGGTCTGGCTCCGCAGCGGCACTCGCCACGGAGTTGCGCTGGCGTCCGGCGCCTCGATCGGCGACCGGTCTGCTGTCCATGCTGTGTCCTCATTGGCTGCTGAAGTCGGCGTCCCCCGCCAAGGCATCTGCGCTGCGCGCCGAGCGCAGCAGTGTGCCGACCTCGCAGCCGCCGCACCAGGGTCGGTCGGTGCTGGCGCGCCACTTTCGGCGCGTGACCAGCCCGCGCCTTCCCGCGCTGCGTGCAGGGCGCGTCGACCCCGGCGCTCAGCTCGGTGCGCGATTCGCGGGTCGGTCCGCAGGCCGTGCACGGCGAGGTCAAGCATGCGTGCCGCTCGCGGCGCGCTGTCCTGCGCGGAAAGGCGCCAGAGGAAGCCGAGCAGCAGTACGTCGGCCGGGTCGGCGTCCTGCCTCACCTGACCTGTCCGCTTGCCGGCCCCGAACTTCAGCGCCGGGGTGGAGCTGTTCGCTGACGGCGGTATGGCCCAGACCGGCTGACCGGCCTGGCGCAGCGACAACGCCAAGGCCTAGACCCAGGTAGCGCTGGCGAGAGGCACGTCAACTACCGAGAGCCTCGGCCACCGCCGTGCTCGTCCCTACGCATGTGCGCTGCCTGGTACTGATAGCAGTCGCGACGGCAATGCGACGACGTGCTTCCCCGCGCGTCGATCTGTCGGCCGGCGACTAGGAGGAGCGCGGTGGAGGGCCTGCTGGTCGTCGTGCTGGTCGGGACCTGCCTGCTACTTGGCGGTGTCATCTCCACCCGGCTGCGCCTCGCGTCTCCGCTGGTGCTCCTCCTGCTCGGCGTGCTCGCCGGGGGCCTGCTCGGAGCGCTGCCTTCTGCCCGTACGGTCGTGCTGCCCCCACAGGTCGTGCTGCTGCTGTTCCTGCCGGCGTTGCTATACTGGGAGTCGCTCACCACGAGCCTGCGCGAGATCGCGGCAGACCTGCGGGCGATCGTCCTGCTCTCCGTCGGGCTGGTCCTGCTTACCGCCGTTGCGGTCGCCGCGATCGGGCATGCCGTCGGGCTCCCGTGGCCAGTTGCCTTCGTCCTCGGCGCAGTCGTGGCACCTACCGACGCGACCGCGGTCGCCGCGGTCGCCGGTCGACTGCCGCGCCGCACGCTAACCACCCTGCGCGCCGAGTCGCTCATCAACGACGGCACCGCCCTGGTCGTCTACGCCCTTGCCATCCAGGCCGCCAGCGGTGTCCGCCAAGTCGGGCTGGGCGAGATCGCCTGGCGGCTGCCGGTGTCGTACGCCGGCGGCCCGCTCCTCGGGGTGGCCACGGCGGTCGTCGTGCTCGTGGTGGTGCGGTGGCTGCCCGAGCCACATCTGAAGAACACGCTCAGCATCCTCATCCCGTACCTGGCCTACCTGCCCGCGGAGGAACTCGGCGTCTCCGGCGTCGTCGCCGTGGTGTCCTGTGGACTGCTGCTCTCACAGGCGACACCGCGTGTCATCAGCGCGCACACCCGCGTCCAGGCAGAGGGCTTCTGGCAGCTGGCCACCTACGTCCTGAACGGAGCGCTGTTCGTGCTCGTGGGCCTGGAGCTGCGCCCGGTCCTGAGCAGCACCGACGTCACGCTGGGTCCCGGCCTGCGTGACGTCCTGCTCGTCACCCTGGTGGTCGTCGGCACCCGCCTGCTGTGGATGAACACCGTGCCCTACGCCGTCCGGGTCCTCGACCGCCGGCCCGCGCAGCGGCTGTGCCGCATCAGCGCACGCCAACGAGCCCCGGTCGCGTGGGCTGGCTTCCGCGGCGCGGTCTCGCTGGCGGCCGCGCTCGCCGTCCCCGAGGACGTGCCGGGCCGCGACCGCATCGTCCTGGTCACCTTCGGTGTCATCTTCTTGACCCTGCTGGTGCAGGGGCTCTCGATGCCCGCCGTCGTCCGGTGGGCACAGCTCCCGGAGGACCTCGACGTGCAGGACGAGCGGGAGCTGCTGGAACGGGAGGCGACCACCGCCGCACTGGCAGCGGTCGACGGACGCGCCGCGCAGCTCCGCTCCCCCACCGATGTCGTCGACCGGGTACGGGCCGCCCACCAGGCGCACCTCACCCGACTGGACACGGAGGGCGAACAAGGCACAGAGGACGATGAGCAGGCCGAGGACCGGCTCCGGCTGGCCCTGCTCGCCGACAAACGAGCCGCCGTCGTCCGCCTACGAGACACCCGACGCATCGATGACACCGTCCTGCGCTGGGGACAGGCCCGCCTCGACGCCGAAGAGGTCCGCCTGGCAACACCCGACGGCAGTGAGTAGGCAACACCGGGGCTGTTGCAAGGACGGGGCGAACCCCGACAAGGCAGCCGGTCCAGCCAGCCAGCGCAGATTCCGCTGCCGCGGACTACAAGCAACGCAACGTCGTCGAACGGTTCTTCACCCGTATGAAGAACTGGCGCGGCCTGGCTAGCCGCTACGACAAGCACGCACTCGCCTACCGCGGCAGCATGGTTCTCCTCGCCGCCATTCTCGACTGGCTCCGATGACTACCGAGACACGCCCTAGCGGATCAGGCGCAGCAGGGTGCAGGCGTTGTCGTCGGCTTGCGCCCTTTCGGTGCCGGTTGCCGGGCCTTCGCTGTCCCAGCCGCCGAAGTTGGTCCCCCCGACGAGGTGGGCTGCGTTGGTGACGGCGGCCAGCAGGTCTCTGGAGGCGGCCGAGTGCACGTGGGTGTCGAACCACAGCTGGGCGTAGGACTCGTCCAGCTCTTCCGGCGAGATGGGCGAGGCGGGTGTGGCGGCGAACGCCCGGAGCCTGCCGTAGAGGAAGGGCAGGGCGGCGCCGCCGTGGCTCACGCACAGGTCGAGCCGGGGGTGGCGCCGGGGCACGCCCCCCAGGAGCAGGCTGGTGACGGCGATGGTCTCCTCGATCGGGTACCCGATCGTGACCTGACCGAGCCAGCGCTGCAGCCGGGGGTCGCCCGCCGGGCCGTCAATGCCCGGAATCGTCGAGTGCAGGAACAGCGGGACGTCGAGGTCGACGCAGGCCTGGTAGAGCGGGTCCAGGGCCGGATCGTCCAGTGCGGGGCGGGCGTCGGTGCCCAGGTAGCCGCCGAGCAGGCCCAGCTCGGTCACGCCGCGGTTGAGTTCGACGACGGCCGCGGTCACGTCCTGTGCGGGCAGCTGGGCGAGGCCCTTGAGCCGGTCGGGTGTGCGGAGCACCAGTCGGCGACGAGGTCGTTGGCGGCGCGTGCGAAGGCGACCGCGGTGTGAGCGGGGGCGTGGTGGAACAGCCACAACGGGGACACCGACACGACCTGCAGGGCGATACCGGCCTCGTCGATTTCCCGCAGGCGCTGTGCCGGGCCAGCCGTCAGCTGGTTCCGGGCAGTCCGCCGGCGTCGAGATCTAGCCCTCGAAGTAGTGGCCGGCTTCCATGTCAGCGAGCAGGGCCGGGTGGGAGGGCTGCCATCCGAGGAGCTCCTGCGTCGCTGAGGCGGACGTGGGGTTGTCCAGCGGTGCGAAGTAGGCGAGCCAGCCGAAGTGCTCGTTCACGTCCTCAAGGGCCACGCTGGTGACCGGGACATCGAGGCGACGAGCGATCACTTCGGCGATGTCCTTGAGGGACACGCCCTCGTCACCGACCGCGTGCAGGCGGGCTCCCGCGGGCGCCTTCTCGAGCGCGAGCCGGAACAAGCGCGCCGCGTCGAGCCGGTGTACGGCGGGCCAGCGGTTCAAGCCGTCTCCGACGGTTGCCGACACTCCCTTCTCGCGGGCGATCTCGATCAGCCCGGGCACGAAGCCGTGCTTGTCTCCGTGACCATGCACCGACGGGGGAAGTCGCACAGCCGATGCCCGCACCCCCCGTCCCGCCAGTGCCAGCGCGGCCTCCTCGGACGCGATCCGTGGTGCGGACACTGCCGACTGGTCGGGGCCGTCCGCCTCCGTGCCCTGCCGGCCTGCCGGCAGCACGGTGGTCACCGAGGTGACGACGAAGGGCCTGCCGGACCCCTCGAGCGCGGCGCCGAGCGCCTCGACTGCCTGCACGTCGGCCCGGCCTGCGGCAGCGTAGTCGGAGAAGTCGTTGCGGAACGCGGTGTGGATGACACCGTCGGAGGTGGCCGCTGCGGCCCGCAGGCTGTCGAGGTCCTCCAGCCCTCCGCGATACACCTTCGCCCCCGCCGCCAGCAGCGCCGCCTCGTTGGCGTCAGAACGAGCGAGCCCGAGAACCTCGTGCCCGGCCTGCAGCAGATCGTCGACGACAGCCGACCCGATGTATCCGGTGGCGCCGGTTACGAGTACGCGCATGAATGTTCTCCCTTGAACAAGATGATGGGTCCGGAGAGGGCTCATCTCGAGCTCCTCTCAGGACTTGAGTGTTGCGGCAGTGGTGCGGAAGTTCCAAGGCGTGTTCGGCAGGTGCCCATGTCGTTCGGGCATCACAGTTGTCGGACGACGGCCGGCCCAGGCGCCGCTCGGCGTGCGCGGAACGGGCGGTACCGGTGGATGCCACCGGTACCGCCCGTCCTGCTTCGGGGAAGCGCTCAGGCGGCGACGGTCTCGGCGCCGGTCCGCCCCTGGGCGGTGGCACCCGGGTCGAGGTCCGGGGTCTCGCGTATCCGGTCGAGCTGCTGCTTGGAGGGGAACAGCAGCGCCCCGAGTACAGCGCCGGCGGCGAACGCTCCGGCGCTGATGGCGAACGCGACGGTGTAGCCGTGGGTCGCCGCGAGCCCGTCGCCGAGGGAGCGGTGGCCGGTGGCGTAGCTGGTGGTCGCGGACGCGACGAGCGTGCTGAGCACGGCGGTGCCGACCGAGCCGCCGACCTGCTGCATCGTGTTGACCAGGGCGGACGCGACGCCGGCGTCCTGTGCTTCGACGCCGGTGGTCGCGGTGCTCATCGCGGGCGCGACGATCATGCCCACTGCCAGGCCCATCCCGAGCAGCGAGGGCAGGACACCGCCAGCGTAGCTGGAGTGCACGTCGAGTCGGCTCAGGTAGGCCAGCGACAGGCAGCCCACGGTCATCCCGGTGGTGATGACGACCCGCGGGCCGAAGCGCGGCAGGGTGATCGTGTTGGACACGTTCGCGCTGACGATGATGCATCCGACCATGGGGAGGAAGGCGAGGCCGGACCAGACGGGGCTGATGCCCTGCACGGTCTGCAAGTAGTAGGTCAGGAACAGGAACAGCCCGAACATCGCGAACGACGAGATGGACACGGCGCCGAAGGCTGCCGCGCGGAAGCGTTCTGAGACGACCCGCGGCGGCAGCAGCGGCACGCGGATGCGCTGCTCGACGACGGCGAAGGCGTTCAGCAGTACCACGCCCAGGACGAGGGAGGCGACGGTCACGCCAGACGTCCAGCCGGCGCTCTCGGCGTGCGAGAAGCCGAAGACCAGGGCGAACAGGCCGGCTGAGGCCAGCAGCCCGCCGGCCAGGTCGATGCGGGTCCGCAGGTCGCTGCGCTCGGTGGCCATGAACATGGTGGCGCCGACCAGCCCCGCGACGGCGAAGAACACGTTGATGTACATGGTCCAGCGCCACGACAGGTACTCGGTCAGCAGCCCGCCCAGGACCAGGCCGACGGCGCTGCCGGCCACGGCCATGGTGGCGAAGATGCTCATGGCGCGGCTGCGCTCGCGGGGGTCGCTGAAGGTCGTGAGCAGGGTCGACAGCGCGGCGGGGGCTAGCAGCGCCGCGGCGATGCCCTGCAGGACGCGGGCGGTGACGAGCACCCCGAAGGACGGCGCGGCGCCACCGAGCGCGGAGGCGAGCCCGAAGGCGACGAGCGCGCCGAGGAAGGTGCGCTTGCGGCCGAGCAGGTCGCCCAGGCGCCCGCCGAGCAGCAGCAGGCTGCCGAACGCCAGCGCGTAGGCGGTCACCACCCACTGGCGTTGCCCGTCGGCGATGCCGAGGTCGGCCTGGGCCGAGGGCAGCGCGACGTTCACGATGGTGGTGTCGAGCACGAGCATGAGCTGGGCGAGCGAGACGACCACCAGGACCCACCAGCGGTGGTCCGAGCTGCGGCCGGCCTTCTGCAAGGCCAGGGTGTCATCGGACATGTGCCACTTCCAGGGTGAGTCGAGTCGGATGGGGGCCGTGAACGGCCCGTGCGGCTGTTCGTGGTCGCGGTGCGACCTGCCTCTGCCGGGAGACGCGCCGGCCCCGCGGAGGTCGTGGCCGCTACCGGAGCGTCGGCGCGGCGGTCGTCGGCGGGGTCGCCCAGGGCGAAAGGCAGCTGCGCGGGACCGACCGGCCGGGCAGGTTCAGGGCAGGTCGCTACAGGGCGATGAGGACGGTCTTGCTCTGGGTGTAGGCGTCCAGGACCTCCAGGCCGCCTTCACGTCCGAGGCCGGACTGCTTGTAGCCGCCGAACGGCAGCGCCCCGGTGCTCATCTCGGCCCAGGTGTTCACCCAGACGGTGCCGGCCTGGATCTGGGCGGCCATCCGGTGCGCGGTGGTCAGGTTCGTCGTCCAGACCGAGGCGGCGAGCCCGTACTCGGTGTCGTTGGCCTGGGCGATCGCGTCGTCGACGTCGGTGAAGGTCGTCAGGACCCCGACCGGGCCGAAGATCTCCTCCCGGACGACCCGCATGTCCGGGGTCACGTCGTCGAGCAGCGTGGGCGCGAAGAAGTAGCCGTGGTCGCCGTAGCGGCTGCCCCCGACCACGACGTGCGCTCCGTCCTGGGCGGCGATCTCCAGGTAGGCGCTCACCCGGTCGAACTGGGCCTTGGAGGCCAGCGGGCCCACAGCCGTCCCCGGAGTGAACGGGTCGCCCGGCGCGAACACCGTGCCCATCGCCTCGGTGAGCATCGCGACGAACTCGTCCCGGACGCTGTCCTGCACGAACACCCGCGACCCCGCGACGCAGGCCTGCCCGGCGTTGCCCAGGAACCCGGCGGCCGCCCCAGTCGCGGCCTTGCGCAGGTCGGCGTCGGCGAACACGACCGTCGGGGACTTGCCGCCCAGCTCCAGCGTGACGTGCTTGAGCGTCTCGGTCGCGAGCTGCTGGACGTGCTTGCCGGTCGCGGTCGACCCGGTGAAGGAGATCTTGGCGACATCAGGGTGAGCGACGAGCGCCTCGCCGGCCTCACTCCCCAGCCCGGTGACGACGTTCAGAACGCCGGCCGGCAGGTCGGTGCCCTCCAGCAGCAGCTCGACCAGGCGCAGCGTGCTCAGCGACGCGGTCTCGGCCGGCTTCAGGACTACCGTGTTGCCCGCGGCCAGGGCCGGGGCGAGCTTGCCCGGGAGCTGTCCCATCGGGCCGTTCCACCCCCAGATCAGACCGACGACGCCCAGCGGCTCCCTGCAGGTGTAACCGAAGCGGTCCTTCGGCAGCGGCACGGTCGTCCCGAAGATCTTCGTCGGCCAGCCGGCGTAGTACCGGAAGATCTCGCTGGCCTCGGCGAGCATCCCGCCGGTCAGCATCCGCGGGGCGCCCATGTTGGCCGAGTCGATGCTCGCGAGCTCGTCGGCGTTCCGCTCGATCACGTCCGCGATCTGGTTGAGGACCCTGCCCCGCCGGTCCGGCGTCATGTCCGCCCAGGACGGGTCGGCGAAGGCGCGCTTGGCCGCCTGGACCGCGGCGTCGACGTCTGCAGCCTCACCACGGGGCACCCGGGCCAGCGGCTGCTCGGTCGCCGGGTCGGTGTTCGGCAGGGTCCGGCCGGACACAGCAGCGAGACGGCCCGCCCCGATCACCATCAGGTGCTCAGACGCGTGAACGAAGGCAGGGAGGTCCTGACGGGCGGACTCCGCCAGGGGCGGAATGTTGCTGCCGGGCGGTGTGCTGCTGTCGGTCGCGGTGCTGGTGCCGGTCGTGGTGGGGGGTGCCGTGGCCAGATCCGTCATGTCGTTCGCCTTTCATCACACCGGGCCTGCTTGGCCCAGGAGCTTGAGGGGTGTTGTTGCGGGCACCGGCTGACGTGGACGTCCGCTTAAGGAGGCGTCGTATCGGGGAGCGAGCGCGCGCCGGCTGTCCCTGATGCTGCCGGAGTTCCCGACAGCCAGGTCTGCTCCGTGCGCCGTCTGGTCTGCGGCCCGTGCCACAGCCACCTGCTCCTGCCCGCACGACGAGCTCTTGGGCGCTTGCAGGCGCCTTAGCTCGATCAGGGGTGGGACAGACCACCGAGACGCTGCGTGCGCCCACCAAGCTGGTGGCCTGCGGCGGGCGGGGTGCTCAACCCGCCGTGTCGACGGCCGGGCACAGCAGGTCCTGCAGGCCGATGCGGGCGTAGAAGAGCTTGCGGACCTCGTCAGCGACGGCGTTGACGGTCGAGGCTCCGTCATCGGCGGGATCGATGTGGACGCGGAACGGTCGCTGGCCCTTGGGCAGGTCGGTGACACGGGCGATCTCGACCGCGACGTCGTGCGGGTCGGCGTCGTCGTCGGTGAGGTCGGCGAGCTTGGCGGCGACGTCGTCCATCATCCCGGCGTAGTACTTGTCGTACGCCGACGCGGTCTTCTCGTCCTGCGGGGCGCCGGCGTTCGCGAAGTGGTTGGTGCCCTTGGTGAACGAGCCAGGGACCATGATGACGGTGTCGATGCCCCACCGCGCCAGCTCAGCCGCGTAGGTCACGGCGAGGGCGTCCTCGGCTGCTTTGGCCGCGAAGTACGGGCCGAGGAACGGCGGCGTCCCGCCACGCGTGCTGGTCGAGCCGACCCACACCAGCAGCCCGTCGCGCCGCTCGCGCATGTGCGGCAGGACGGCCCGGTTCAGCCGCTGGGTGGACAGAACGTCGGTGTCGTAGAGCTCCGCGTACTGCTCGACGGTGAACGCCTCGGCCGGGCCGAGCACCATGTGCCCAGCGTTGTGGACGACCACGTCGATGCGGCCCTGCTCGGACAGGACCGCGGCCACCGCGGCGTCGACCTGGCTCTGGTCGGACACGTCGAGGTCCAGGACCGACAACGTGCCGTTGTTCGCAGCGGTGTAGTCCCGCGCCTCCTCGGCGGTCGCCGCGTTGCGCCCGTCGACGTCGCGCATCCCGGCGTAGACGGTGTGGCCGGCGTCGGCGAGCTCGCGCACGGTCATCGCGCCGAACCCGCTGGACGCACCGGTGACGATGACGACCTTGCTCATGCGACACCTCCGTTGGCGAACACGGTCTGCCCGTTGACCCACCGGGCCGGCCCGGCGAGGAAGGCGATGACCTCGGCGATGTCCTCGGGTTCCCCGAGCCGGTGCATAGGCGCCAACTCCGCCATGTGGTCGATGGCCTCCTGCGGCTTGCCCTTGAGGAACAGCGGTGTCGCGACCGGCCCGGGGGCGACCGAGTTGACGGTGACGTCCCTGCCCGCGAGCTCCTTGGCCAGGATCGGGGTCAGCGCCTCAACGCCCGCCTTACTGGCCGCGTACGCCGAGTACGTCGGCTGCGACAGCCTGGTCACCGACGAGGAGAAGTTGATGATCGCCCCGCCGGTCTGCACACGTCGCGCCGCCTGCTGCGTCACCAGGAACGCACCGCGCAGGTTGACGCCCAGCATCGTGTCGAAGTCCTCGAAGTCCAGCTCGGCCAGCGGAGACAGCAGCATCAGGCCTGCGGTGTTCACCACCACGTCGACCCGGCCGAACGCCCGCTCGGCCTGCTCGAACAGCCCCAGGACCTGCTCGCCGTCCGACAGGTCGGCCTGCACCGCGATCGCGGACGCGCCCTGGTCGATGACGTCCTTCACGACCTGGTCGGCGCTGTCCCGGTTGCCGGAGTAGTGCACGACCACCCCTGACAGGTCCTTGGCCAGCCGCAGGCAGGTCGCACGGCCGATGCCGCCCGATCCGCCTGTCACGACCGCCACGCGTTCCCCACGGCTTGTCAACAGATCCTCCTGATTGCTCGTGCAGCACCGCTGACCCAACTGCAAGCTGGCCTACTTGCTCGATCTCCGTTCCTCGACTATGTCAAGCATGTTCGCTTAGCATCATTGATATGCGTGGCGTGCATGTCGAGCAGGTGGACCTGAACCTCGTGCCGGCGCTCGCAGCGCTGCTTGACGAGCGGCACGTGTCGCGGGCCGCTCAGCGCATGCAGCTGACCCAGCCGGCCATGAGCCGCGTCCTGGCCAGACTTAGGCGCCAGTTCAGCGACGACCTGCTGGTTCGCAGCGCCGAGGGCTATCGGCTCACCCCGCGGGCGAAGGAGCTCCACGCTCGACTGCGAGATGTGATCCCCGATCTGGAGCAGCTGTTCGCGCGGGACGACTTCGATCCCGCGACGTCGCGCCACGACTTCCGGCTCGTCGGCACCGACTACGCGGTGCTGACCTTCGGCCCCGCCCTGTTCGGCTACCTGCTGCGGCACTCGCCCGGGTCGTCCCTGTGCTTCGAGAACTGGGGCCAGACCACCTTCAGCGCCGTCGAGGACGGCGCAGTGGACCTGGTCTTCTACGGCGGCGCCGAGGGGCCGGCACACCTGCGCCGCGAGCTGCTGTTCACCGACACGTTCCTGTGCGTCATGTCCGCCGATCACCCTTTGGCCGGCCAGTACCGGGTCCCGATGTCGGACTACCTCGCCTGGCCGCACCTCGTCGTGTCCGTCGACGCCGGACGACAGCCCGCGGTCGATGACCCGCTCGCCCGGCTCGGCACGTCGCGACGGGCGGGCCTGACGCTGCCGTTCCACGCCGCAGCTGCCGCCTCAGTGGCCGGCACCAATCTCATCGCAACGGTCCCGAAACACCTGCTCGCCACGGGCGCACCCGCCGGGACCGTCCTCGCCGCCGCGCCGGCCGAAGTCGAAACACTCGAGTACGCGATGCTCTGGTCACCTCGGGTGACCAACGACCCCGCGCACGGCTGGCTCAGGCAAGCCGTCAGGGCGACCTGCGCCGACATCGACACCCGACCAACGCCTCGACAGGCCGGCGACCGCCGGGCGCCTGGTCCTGGGTGGGCATCGCCGCCGCCATCGCCCGCTACGACACCGATGTCCTAGCCGTCAGCCCGCCGGCCTCGCCCAGGCCTTCCAGACCCTGTCGCACCGCTTCGCCACCGCCGCGCGGACCGGCACCGACACCTGAGCAGCTGCGGACAGCCACACGCCCCGCCTCTGCGTGCGCCGGCGGTCAGCGCCCAGGCCCCCTGACGTTGCCCGCCGCAGCCCCGCCAGTGGCCCGCCCACCCCCGAAGCGAGGCCCCGAGTCGTCCACGCCCTACCGCACGACGTGCGCTGACCACCCGGGCCGTTTATCAACGGCATGCCAGGACGGAGTGCTGACCGGAACCCGCTCAACGCGACATCGTCCGCATGCCGACCGGCCGGCAGCACAGGCAGTGCCGCAAGCCGAACCTCCACCGGCACTGCCTGAACCACTCCCCCACAGGCAGCCGGCGCCGCACTGGTCACCGACTGGCTTCAGTCGCCACTCCTCGGCTCCGGCTCGGGCGCTGCGCCGAACGCGGCATCTAGCCCGGTCAGGTCGATCGAACGCCGGTCGCGGTCGGGGACCTGGCCGGCGACTGCCTGCAGCACCTTGAGCGCTACCAGCACCTCGCGGGTGACGTCCTCGGCGGGGCGTTCAGCCGCCACGGACACCAATATCCCGCGGCGCTCATACCAGCCCAGGATCGGCTCGGTCACCTCCCGGTAGAGCGCCAGCCGCCGGCCGATCACCTCCTCGGTGTCATCGGCGCGGCCTTCCTGCTGTGCCCGGGCCAGCAGCCGGCGGACCAGCTCGTCCTGGCCGACCTGCAGGTACAGAGCCACATCGGCGGTCATGTCGAGTTCGACCGTCATCCGGTACACCGCCCTGGCTTGGTCCATCGTGCGCGGCAGCCCGTCCAGCACATAGCCCCCCGAGTCGTTTCTGGCTTCCTCGAGCGCCTCCCGGACCATGTCCAGCACCACCGCGTCTGGGACCAGCTCACCCCGGTCCACAAAGCTCTTGACCTGCCGGCCCAGGTCGGTCCCGCCGGCGACATGAGCGCGCAGCAGGTCACCGGTCGCGATGTGCGGGACACCGAAGTGCTCGGCGATCAGCCCACCCTGGGTGCCCTTGCCCGCACCAGGAGCAGCGAGCATCAGCACACGCATGACAACTCCTTCCGACCGGGCGGCCCCGCTCCCGCGCCCGGCCACCGGCCGGACTTCCGGCGCCGCACCTCGCGGGAGACGGTTACATCGAAGGACTTTTCTCCCCGATCGGTGGCGAGCCCGATGTACAACCTGGCTGGGAAGGTAAAGGCGGCCGGGTCGGCAGGCAAGGCACGTGGGTCGGGCTCGAAGTCCAGGCCGCGAAGCTCAGCGCGCATCTCGGGATCATGCCCTACCCGTCCGAGAACGGCCGATACCGCTCGTGCAGCCGGTGCCGTAAGCATCGAACGGTCAGCGGGACGTCGCTTGCTGATGCCTGCTACACCGGCGGAGCCGGGTCGTATTGAATGGCGCGGCGCACCTGCGGGGCCCTGTCCTCGCCCGCCAGCCGAACGACGAGGTGCAGGGCCATGTCAATACCAGCCGAAACACCTGCCGAGGTGACGATGTCGCCGTCGTCGACGAACCGCGCGTCACGGCGGACCTCGATGGTCGGGTCCAGCTCGGCAAGCTGGTCTAACGAGTGCCAGTGCGTCGTCGCCGGACGATGGGCGAGCAGACCAGCAGCAGCAAAGACCAACGAGCCGGTGCAGACGCTGGTCAACAAGGGAACGTCCTCCTTTTGAAGACGAACCCAGTCCAGCTGGTGCTCATCGGTCAGCTGCGGCCGGGTGCCCCGTCCACCGGGGTAGACCAGCACGTCCAGCGGGCGGCGCATCCGCATAGGAGTGCTCTGCCTGGACCACCAGTCCCTTGGCGCACTGCACCGTTCCGCCGGTAGGGGACAGTGTCGTAACCACGAAGCCGTCCTCGGGCCAGTAGCGGCTCCAAACCGACAGCACCTCCCAAGGGCCGATCGCGTCCAACTCCTCCACGTCGGGAAAGAGCACGATCCCGATGCGGTGCACGCTGCTGACGGTCATGCCTCACAAGAGGCACACAGGCCCCTCGGCGCGGAAGTCATCTCCAAGCTCCTGCCCGTCTCGCAAGCCGACCCTGTTACGGGCCAGCTGCCGCCTGACCGTCGAGGGCGCCCCGACTAAGCTCGGCGGCGACTCGCACGGCGGAGCAGGGATCGATCCGGTCCGGGCTTAGCGCCTCACCCGTGCTGACAGCACTCACGTGCTAGCGCCCGACTCTGCCTACCGAAGCCAGCGGCCCTTAGCAGCGGCTGTGTGACACTTTGGCGATGGCCGCTTGGGGAACGCCTGGCGAGTTCACGACGCTGTGCGAGATCGAGCCGGCGACCACCCCCGACTTGCGGCACGTCCGTCGCCAGGTCGCCCTGCTCGATGGTGTCGCCGACGCCTGCCTCGTGCCCGACAACCACATCGGGCGGGCGACGGTGTCGAGCATCGCCGTCGCCGGTGAGGTCATCGCCCTCGGCGGCACGGCAGTGGCCTGCGTCAACAGCCGCGACCGCAACCTGCTCGGCTTCCGGCGCGACCTGCTGACAGCCGCCGCCTACGGCGTCCGCGACTTTCTGTTCGTGCGTGGCGACGACGCCCCCGACGCGGTCCGCAGCGGTGACCTGACCGTCGGCACGATGATGCGGGAGGCCCGCGCCTACGAACACGCTGACTTCCGGGTCGGCGTCACCGCGCGCGCCGGCGCTCCTCTGCCGGCCTGGAAGCAGGCCGCCGACTTCCTGCTGGTGCAGATGTCCTTCGACCTCGACGAGCTGCTCGGCTGGCGGCCGACCGTGGACTTCGACGGGCCCGTGCTCGCGGGTGTCCTGGTGCTGACCAGCAGCAAGATGGCCCGGCGGATCGCGTCGACCCTGACCGAGGTGAACGTCCCTGACGCACTCATCGACCGGCTCGACGACGACCCCGACGCCGGCGTCGAGCACGCCCTGGACCTGCTCGCACAGCTCGAGCAGTCCGGTGTCTACGACGGTGTGCACCTAATCCCCGTCACCCGCGTCGCCCAGGTCGCCGAGCGCCTGCGCCACTGACCCGGCGGAGCGCCGCTCAGCGACCCGAGCTGGTCGAGCGGCAGGTCCCGCACTCTTACCTGACGCGTCTGCTGCCCGGCCGCGTCATCGCCACATGCGAAATCGTGAGGCTGCGAGCCGAGTTCGGTTAGGCGGTCGCTGCGTTCGGTGCGACGTCGGGCAGGCCGTCGAGCGTGTAAGCGAGTGCTCCAAGGTCCAGCTCGAGGGCATGCGCGAGCGCTGCGACGGTGAAGAACGCCGGGGTCACGATGCGACCGGTTTCGATCTTGCGCAGAGTCTCGACGGGGATACCGGCCGCGGCGGAGACGTCGACCATGCTGCGCGTGCCTCGTGCCGCACGCAGGGCGGCCCCGAGCAGGCGGCCACGTTCACGCTCGTGCTGGGTCAAGATCGGTCGCACCATGGCTGTGATACTAATGCCGGTATAGAAATCCCGGTAAGAGCCGGAGGTGCCAAACGTGGTGGAGCTGAAGACGCCAGGCGAGATTGAGGCAATGGCGGCCGCCGGCGAGGTGGTCGCCCGCGCTTTGGCCGCGGTACGCGGCCACGCCGCCGCCGGGGTTCGCCTGCAAGATCTCGACCAGGTTGCGCGGGAAGTCCTGCACGGCGCGGGAGCGTCGTCGCCCTTCCTGGGCTACCAGCCGTCCTTCGCTCCGGCCCCATACCCAGGGGTCGTGTGCCTGTCGGTCAACGATGCCGTCCTGCACGGCATCCCCACCGGTTACCGACTGCGCGAGGGCGATCTGCTCAGCGTCGACTGCGGTGCCACGCTCGACGGTTGGACCGGCGACGCCGCGATCTCGTTCTGCGTGGGATCGACCTCAGACGAAGATGCCCGCCTACTCGAGCGCACCGAGCACGCCCTACACGCCGCCATTGCAACAGCGCGAGACGGCGCCCGCATCGGTGACATCTCGAGCGCCATCGGCGCTGTCGCGCGCGAAGCGGGCTACGGCGTGCACACCGACTTCGGCGGGCACGGCGTGGGACGCACCATGCACGAGAGCTGCCCGCACGTGCCCAACGACGGCCATTCCGGCCGCGGAATGCAGCTACGCGCCGGGATGACGATTGCGATCGAACCGTGGTTCATGGCCGGCGGCCGAGATGCCTACCAAATCGACGACGATGGATGGACGCTGCGCAGCGACGACGGATCCCGCGGCACCCACTTCGAGCACACCATCGCCATCACCAACGACCAACCACGCGTGCTCACGAAACTCGCGTGATGCACCATCCGTCACCGGGCCACATCCGCGGTCCCGCGGCGCCACCCCGCCCGATCAAGGACCTGACTCTGTGATGCCGCATTGCCCGTCAGACGAACCTGCCGCGCGTGGGCGCCCCGCCTGACGATCCCTACCGGATTAGCCTCTACCGCTGTTCGGTGGTCGTAAGAACCCGCGCAGAGGCAAGGTGGACCAGGCCCATGGCCGCGGGCAGCACGGCCATCGGAGGGTTGCGCTGCCACACGCCCAGCCCGGCGTCCATCAGTTGGACCATCCCGGCCGCGAGGGACAGATGTGGCGCCGGACGCTCTCCACGCGTCATCCCCACGAGCAGCGGGCCGGTGACCGCCCAGGTGCGCACCGCTGACGAGGCGGCCCAGAACTTCGCCACCGGGGTCACGGGGGACCCGGGCTGCACGCAACCAGGGCACACCAACCCGACCAGGGCGAACACCGCCGACGCCGAAGCTCCCACGGCGTTGGCCACAAACAGAACACCGCGGATCTGGTGGCTGTTCAAAGTTCCCGAGTCCCGCACACGTCGAGCCTAGGAGGTTCATCGACCTGCGGCAGCCTCGACCATCGGCCTATCGCCGACCCCAGCGCGCTGTCGCAGTAGACGAACCCTTACTGGGACGCGCCGCGGAAAGTGTCCTGCTGCAGGTGGAGCGCTGCTTGGGCCCGGGCGCTGGCGGCCCTGCCAGCTGTCCTGGCTCGAGCCGAGCGGTGCGAAAGGTCGGCCGACCTGGTCAGCAGCGCAAGCGAGCGAAGCACGGCTGCTTCGCTACGGGCCTGCAGCTCGACATCCATGAGGATCACACTGGCAGCACCGTCAATACGACCACTCTGCCGAGAGGCCGCAGGACTGCTGGACGCCCGGGCGGTCCGGCGCCGCCACGATCTTGTGCCTGCGCCGGTCCCTCAGCGGGACAGCTCCGGCTCGGGTCACAGCTCGTCGTGCCGACACGACCCCCTCGCGGATACTGCGCAGCAATTGTCAGACCCTCCTGTCACGCTTGGGCTGTCGCCCGAGGAGGAGGTGATAAGAATGGGCAAGCCATCCAAGGCCGCACTGTCGAAGGCCGGAAGCACGTTGGCCTCCGACTCCTCGAGCAAGGCCGCCAAGAGCAAGGCGGGATCAACTCTTGGCAGGGGCTAAGGCTTCAGCCCAGTGTTGCCCCCCACCCGCCTGACTGGGTGCGGGGACCACTAGAGGCCGTTTCGGAAGGATCCCGTACTGGCGAGGATCCGCGGCGCCGGTTTTGCGTTGTCGCGCGCTAGACCCCGGCGCTGGTAGCGAAGCGTCCCCAGGCGCGGTGCTCGGCGAGCAGC